>Ga0194115_10000578_pt1 | contig 53158 bp, 58 predicted proteins | sample TA2MahsurfametaG_3_FD_148656 | JGI IMG/M metagenome (GOLD analysis project Ga0194115, IMG submission 148656) | Freshwater microbial communities from Lake Tanganyika, Tanzania - TA2015002 Mahale S4 surface | ecosystem: Environmental > Aquatic > Freshwater > Lake | place: Tanzania: Lake... | reverse complement strand
GTCCCATCAAACGTCAGCGCACTACCAGATGTCGCTACCTTGCTGCCGTTCAGGAACAACACGCCGTTGGCGGTGCCGCCGTTGAGCGTCAGGTTCCCAGACAGCGTGGCCGCTGCCGCCGACACAGTTCCCGTGAGCGTGGGTGAAGCGGCGAACACGAATGCCCCACTTCCGGTTACGCCTGTTGCTGTTCCAAACCCAGCGGCTATAGTCCCACCAACTGTTACATTCGCGCCAAGTCTCGCGCCAATGATCTGCACGGCTGGAGTACCAGCGTTATCCTTGTAAAACAAGCGCCCATCGGCGTAGTTTAGTGCAAGTTCAACACCATTAGCCGACGACGTAAGGTTGCCTGCCGTTGGGGTTGCTGAAGCTGTACTGCTGCCGTAAATAAGAATGGGCGTAAAGCCTGCTTGTGCCATGTTTTTTCCTCAGAAAGCGCCGCCAGCAATGCCACCAGTGGCGGTAAGAATACCCGTCGAAGGGTTAAAACTTAACTTCGTTGAAGAAACTTTGGCCAGAAGGTTTCCGGTGTTTGCAGTCACCCAAACGGGATACATTGTTGCGTTGGTTGTCGTGTCATCAGTGATGCCGATATTCACTGCATTGGTGGCCGTTCCTACGGAAAGCGTGCTTTGCGCAGCCCAAGTTGGCGAACCCGTGCCTCCAGAAAGCAAGACCTCTGAAGCATTACCTGCAACCGAAAACGCATACGCCGTTCCATTTCCGTAAGGCACTGCGCCTGCGATTGGTGTTGCGGAGCCGTTTGTGCCTCCACGAGCAATAATAAGCGTGCCTTCCGTTACCTGCGAAGCATTAATCCCTATAAGGCTATCGGTAGCCGCCGTGATCTGCCCCTGAGCATTGATGGTAATCGATGGTACATATGCAGCACCTAAGGGACCCATCGGGGCATATGAACCCGCGCCAACCCCCGTGTTGCTGATTGCGATTATTACCGCCGTTGAGCCGTTGTAACTCGTGCCGCTTAAGCCTGTGCTGATTGTTAACGCATTGGATGCAGTAGCGGTGACCGTAACTGACCCCCCGAGACTTACCGAGGAACCGTTAATAGTCATCGAGGAATTGGTCAGACTTAAATTGCCAATATTGCTAAACGTATTGTTAGAGCCACTGATCGTTTTATTAGTCAGCGTTTCAGAACCCGCCAGCGTCGCCAAGGTTCCCGTGGTGGGGAGCGTAACATTGGTTGCGCCGGTCTGCGTGAGCGTTAAGTCATGCGCACCAGAAAGCGTCAGCGAACCGCCTAAAGTAATGGCCTTACCCGTATTAGCAACGCCCGTACCGCCGTTAGCGCCAATCAGTACGCCAGCAAGCGTAATAGCACCGGTGGTAGCCCCCGCAGGCGTTAAGCCCGTGGTTCCGGCATCGAAAGACGTAACCCCACCTGTGAGCGCAAAATCCCTCCAGGCACTGTTCGCATAACCCTCAAAGGTCTGCGTTGTGGAGTTATACCGGACAATCCCATTTGACGGTGATCCGGTTCGCTGCCCAGTTGTACCAGCCGGAACGAGCATTCCCGCTGTTCCTGGAATGGTTGGATTGCTTGTAATACTTATCGTCGGGTTGCCTGCTACTGCGTTGCCATTCGCGACGTCGATTTGACCAGCGGTCCCCGCGATTAATCGTAATCCGGTGGTAGTACCCGCATTAACGTAAGGAATCCCGGAACCGCCCAGGTTTGCAAAAGCCGCAGCAAGACCTGAAAGCGAAAGCGTGGGGTTAGCCCCAGTACCGTCAGCGTCAGCGACCGAAAGACCTGCACCGGAAGTCGCGATCTGTCTTGCTACTACCGTACTGGCCGAATTCTTAACGATTATGCCGCTACCCGCTGCCTCGAGCGACCCGGAAGCACCGTTGAGCGAAATTCGCAGGAAAGAGCCCGATCCACCGTTAGTAAGTCCGAGACCAGTATTTACCGCCAAATAACGGCTGTTGGCGAGCGAGAGTTCCTGATTTACTGTTAAAAACGATTGCGTTTGACTCGGCGAAGACGAGATATCGAATGTCGTCGTCTGCACCGTCTGCCCGTTTTGGACAATCGGTACTAGCTCTTGACCCGTGATTGGACCAGCTGGCGGGAGCTGATTAATGGGGATTTGTGCGGCCATATCAGGTGCTCGGAGTCAAGGGGTTTATATTACCGTTATTGCCCGGAGTGTTGTTATTCTGCGTAGAAGAGATTTGCAGATTGTTCCCTGTGCTAGTAACTAAATATTCGTTCGTATCTGCCACCGACTCGTCGGGTCGGGGAAATCGGAGGTTGATCCGCTCGGTTTTTCTAGCTGGCAATCGGTACGGGTCGAACTGGTCGGCGCAACCCTGGTCACAGACTCGAAGTCCCGGGAAATTAGGGTCCTTACGCATCACCGAATAATAACGTTTCATCTTGCAACGATCGCAAATCGCAATCGCGAGCGAAGAATTTCCGGTACTATCCAGAAAGATTGGCATTACCGAGTGTACACTGCAATGTTTGGTGCCCAGTAAATCGGGGATTTGTCACGCTCTTCCTGCTCAGCCTCGTTAAAATACTGATCAGCGAGTTCTTTCAGGTACTTTGCACGGTCTACGGCGACTCCAGGGAGCGAAAGCGACATGTGCTGCGCGAGCATGTACTGAATGGCCAAACACCACCGATCGGGGATCTCGAGCGTGTTCGAAAGCTTACCTACGTCCTGAACGAGCCGCGAGTACCAAACGGTCATCTGGATGAATGCATCGCTCGGCGTTGGCCACAAGTAGAGCGTGGGCTTCGGAATTGTGCGATCGAACCAATACTGGTAGGGCTGGTTCGCGGTAAAGTTTTTATTAGGCAAGTTCGTGTAGTCGTCGCGGTTCAGACGGGCCATCTGAATCTCTCGGCTATTATTACCCAGATAGAACTCTCTAAGTGCAAGCGTGGTACCTCCGGAGGCCCGGACGCGGTATCCGGTAACATTCTGCCCCGGATCTATATCGGTCCATAACCACTGATCATCGGTGACGGTCACAGTCCCCAGGTCTTCGAGTGTATTCCAGGTAACCCCAAGGTCGTTCGAGTATTCAAGGATCAACGTCCAAACCGCATCACCGCCGCCCGAAACGTAAGGGAGAAGTCCGATTGAGCCTATGTACTGGGGGTTCCCCGACCCGTACTGAACCGAGATGTTACCATTCGTCGACGTTTGCTGGCAGAAAGTACTCGTATCACTATCGAAAGCGAAAGCCGCCGTCCCACCCGCCGAGGTCGCGTACGTACCCGAGGGCCGATTCATCGTGCGGTAAAGCACGTTGAGCGCGTCATTCGAGCCTAACGGTAATTCGTATTGGTACTGGTCGGGTTTTAGACCTATCACGATCTTGTCGATCGCCCAATACTGGATACCTTTGTTTATCAGCGCCGAAAGCAGGAAAGTAAGATTCTGCTTGGCCGATCGAGTCTGTTCGTTGGTAAGCTCTTCCGCAAGTTTACCGCACTTGCGAGCACCCTCGTCTATGAACTCTTGAACTGTTACTATTGTGGTGCCGACTGTACCCGAAGTCGTCATTAAAGTCCTTTACCATCCGGGGCATTTCCATCTGCGGAGACTCGCCTTAGCCCGTGGTGCATCACCCGATGCGTTCTTCACGACACCCGACATTCTAGCACAGAAACTATCCTTCCGTGAACCCCCTTGAGGTTGTGGGGCTTTGAGGTTCGATCCGGTTTCTCGGTTGTACTTGGCTCTTCCTTTTGCCGTGAGTCCCGCGCCCTCAGATGTCGCAAGCTTTTCACCACGCCCGACAGCAAGTGCAACACCGCCGCGCGCAAACTTTGCAGTTTTCGCAGAATCTCGGAAGGCCTTATCCGTCGGAGCACCAGCAGAACCGGGCTTCCGCATTTTCTCGCCAGAGCCTTCAGCGATTCTAGCACGTTTAGCATTAATATTCGCATAAAGACCACCTTCAGCCATCTTTTCAGGAAGCTTACCGTAGGACTTTCCTTTGACGTTACTAGCGGTGTATTCAGCAGCTACCGTAGACGGAATTCCGACCTTTCTGGCGAAAGCGGGATTGCTCTCCGCCGCTTTCATTAGTCGAAATTGAGCCTTGGATTTGGCAGGCATAACCTACCCGCAGAATATGGTGATTGCTGCATTAGCAGGCAGAGTCGCATGAATATTTGAATTGAAACGTATTCCATTACCAGGAATTAAAGTCGAAATAATTGCAGTATTCGTCGTTAAATTGAATCTTAACCTAACAGTTCCTGCAGCGCCACCGTCACGGAGGACGATCTCGCCAGCCACACCTCCGGGTCCTACTTGATAGCCGCCGAGGTTAGTCGCCCCACTATACACGGTTCCGGTCGCATCTGCGTGGGCCGAAAAAACATTTGTTAAGGTGCTCATCGCTTACCCCAGAGTTAGTGGGGGCCGAAGCCCCCAACTATTAACAGGCTACCTCACCGCCCCTCTTGAACGTCCCAGCTTCCTGGGAGGTCGCGACAGGTTCAGAAGGTGCCTTTTTCGGCATCGCTACGGGTTTGCCTGAATCAACAAGACCCCCCGTAGCGTAGCACTTTTTTGTGGAACCACCTTTCTCATAAGCCATACCACCACCCATCATACCCTTTGCCTTAGCAAGAAATGCTGGCACTTTTTTGCCATCTTTCTTGACCATGGCCATGCCACCCTTCTTGTAGCCACCAGCATTACCCATCTTGACGTCACCGGTCGGAGCTGAATTGTGGTCAGGCCTAGCCTCTACCACCTTCGTCGTCTTCTTGGCCATCGTCTTGATGATACCACCATTCTTGAAACCGCCCTGCCCATCTACCACACCACCGGTAGCATACTCACCCGGTTTCGTCGACTTAGCGACTCCGCCAGTCCTCAACCCCTTGTGAGCTTTTGAGGCAGGTTTCCCCGCATGTGCTTTGAGTGCCTCTAATGCGCCGCCATTCTTGCGCATCATCGGACGACCCATTGGCATTGCTGGTGGCACGGGAGCAGGTCCAACTCGGGGTACCGAAGCCGCAGGAGGGGTAGGCATTTTCGCCATACGACGAGCCGCCATAGCCTTAGCTGCTACAGGGTTTCCCATTGGGGTGGTCGGAGGGGGTGAACCCGCTAAAGCGCCCATCGCGCCACCGATCGCTTTTCCCATGGGTTTATGCCCCATTTCGCCGCCCTCTTTCATGAGCCGCTTATGCGAGGCAGAACCACCATCCTTCAGCTTCAGAATGACCGAAGGCTCGGTAGTCATCATTTTGACCATCGGTTTGAATTGGCCCATGATGTCCCCTTACGCGAAGGATTTGTAAACGATCGTCACACGAGCCACACCAGCGGAAGCGGCAGTACCTGTTTGGCTGTAAATCACAGTAGCGTAGTCCACGTCACTGTTTCCAACATCCGCCCAAGCGCTGTACACCCCAGTGGTAGCCACTGAAACACGACCCGCTGAACCTACCGAAGTCGCGGCGACAAAAGCCGCAGCAGATCCGGTTTTCCCTACCGTAACGGTATTGGTGGTTCCCGCGTTAAATGCCGTGGTCACGTCGATATTAATATCCACGATCTGTGCATTCTTCGGAAGAGTTCCAATCGTTACCGCAGAAGTATCGGTATAAGCAATAGTGGTCGTGATCGCGGAAAGTACTCCCGCGATGTTAGTCACCGAATTGTTGTACGCCATCGTCTTTCTCCTTGAAGACGAGGGAGCTTTCGCTCCCTCTTCGGTTTAGACGCCTGGAGTGCCGTACATGGCTCGAGGATCGGTGAAGCCGACGTCGTAACGCTCGGTCGCCTTGTAGCGCATCGAGTCAGTTTCGAAATCGCCTTCCATCGTCTTCTCAAGTGCACGACGCATCAACAGTTTCATACCTTCCGGAGCATCGGTCTGCACCCACCAAGCCGTAGCGGAGGTAAGACGCGACAGAACTGCGGCACCCTCGTCGAGCAAGCCAATCGACTTGACCGGGTTGATGTCGTTGTTCGCGGTACCTGCACGGAGCACAGACTTAAGCAACACTTCGGCCTGGAAGACATTACCGGATGCGACCACCAATTGGCGAGGCACAAGACGGATCTTCTTGCCGTTGTTGTCCACGGCCTGACGGACCTGAATGAGCATCTGCTCAAGCGAGGTCTGCGAAAGGTTCGCAGCAGTAGACAACAGGTTGCTGAAGGTGCCGTTGACGATCGGATGTGAAGCCGAGTTCAACTGGACGCCATCACCACCCGGGTAGGAGCTGTTGAAAGCACGGTTAAGCACGTTCGCCGAAAGCGTCTCTTTGGTCTCGATTAGAGACTGTGCGAGGTGCTTGGCGTAAACCTGACCAATCCGGATGTGGTCACCGTCTTCTACAAGCACTTTGGTCAACGCAAAGGCCAAGCCATAAACGTTGTACACATAGCGCTTCAGGAAGAGCACGCCACCCTGCTGATAAGTCACCGGAGTGCCATCAGGCAGTTGGGGTGCGGCACCAAATCCGTACAGGACTGGTTCTTCGTGGTAATTACGAGGAATGCCTTGTTCCTGGCGGAAGACTCTCGACCACTCGTCCTTGCGTTGCTCGTAGATTCCGTCGAAGCATTCGTTAAGGATAGGCTCGACTATCGACCGAAAGTCGGTACTGCGCATCGGGGCTGCCATTTCTTAACCCTCCTTAGATAGCGTTAGAGGTGGCAACGTACTGGCTCTCAGAAATTTGAGCACGTACGATGACAAATGCATCACCCCAGGCATTGTCCGGGTACGGCGCGATGTCGATAATACGCATTTGCGCGCTATTACCAGCACCGGCGAGCGTGGTGGACAGTGTGCACTGCGAGAGACCCGTGGTGGTGGAACCCGCCGTAGTATTGCTCAGGTCAGCCTCATCACCGATCGAGGTCTGGGCAAGGGTGCCGTCAGCCTGGATCTCGTACACGATGTTGGGGTCCTGGTAATAATAGGCGACGACCGAGCCTACCTGGAACGATTCACTGGCTGGCCAGTAATTCGAAACCCGGCGACGACCGGTAGAATCAGTCCACTCGACACCGGCGAAAGCGCCCAAAAAGGCGTCACCGGCAGCAGCGACCACGATGTAACCACCGGTGTTCATTTTCACGGGCTGACCCTTGAGAATGGTGGTGGCATAACCCAAAGAAACGTTTCCGGAAGTGGAAACGGCCTGAATACCGTTGGCAAGCGCGGCAGCTCTGTCCAGACCCGACGGGTGAAATGCTGGACGCAAGCCGAACGGAGCAGATGTTGCAGACATCGATATCTCCTAAATAAAGTATCCGTCAGTGAAATACTGGAACGGGACGTACTTCATCCATGGAAGCAATGCCCTCACCTTCGAGAGTGCCGAGAGATCTACCGCGCGAATCTCGACCCAACTGCTGCTCGGCCTGGACCCGGATCTTATCCGCTTCGTCTTGGGGAGCGTAGTGGTGAAATTCTTCCATGATCCCTTGGTAAATCTCTTCCGGGATCTTGTACAGTAGCATTTCGTTACATGCAATAAAGCCTTCGTGTTCCCCTGCTTTTACTCGATAATTCTCAAAGCCAGGAACTTCCTCGGGCTTTACCGGCGTGTAACCCATCCGCAATCGCTTGTGGATGGGATCGTAGCCATTGGTGGAGGAAAGCCAACAAAGATGAAACCCCGGAATTCCGGGTGGTTTGGGGAGGGATTCTTGCATCCACTCATCTCTGAACATCCTACGACGTTCGCGGCTGCTTGCCAAGCTCTCGTTAGCTGACTGTCTATCGTCCTGCATTGCGCGGGACTCACGGCCACCTGCCGAAAGATTCTTTTTGATTCGTTCGTCTCTCATCTACCTCTCCTCGAATCATGCATGCGGTCATATTCCATGTAGTTGGCGATCATTTTCTTGCGCTCGGCGAGATTATCCCACCTACCCGCTTCTTTGATAGCCGCGACACGTTCTGGTGACAAATGAAATCCTGCGCTACTGTCATTGCGATTGCCGTAGGCGGACTCTCTACCAGAGCTAGTTACCACAGACCGAGGTCTCCGATTTGACGTTGAACGATCAACACTAGACGAATTGTACCTGTGGGGCAGGTATTTTGTCAATCTATTGTCCAATTCATCCCAGTAATCAGGGGTCTTTGGATCCCACCCTTCTTTTGTTAACGCTTCATCAATCTTGGTGGTGATCTGCGAGTCCAAGTCGCGACCATTGGGATCATACCAATCATTCCTAGCCATCCAGTCCGAAGCATGCCGTTTAAGTAAAGGGTCCGGAGCTTGAGGAACGTTCGAAGTAGGACCGGTTTGAACGGCTTTTCGTTTAAGTGCTTCGAGAGCTTCGGTTTGCCTTCTTGCATCGTACCACGCCTCTTGTGCTTCGGCGAGACCAGTACCGTCCGCCTGCTCGGTCGCCTCTTTAATCTTCATCTTGGCGTACGTCAACCGGACCTGCGAGTCCTCGATCGCTTTATCGAGTCGCGCGAGGTCCGATCCCACAGTCTTCCGTTCGAGGACCGCTAGCCGTTCAGCCATCCGCTCGTTTTCACGGCGTAACGAGTTTATAACGTGACCCGACTCTTCGATCTTGGCCTTGGTAAGCCGTTTCTTCAGGTGCCGCTCCTCGCGCCTAGCCGCCCGAATCGCTTCCCTTTCCGGATCATCGTCGGAATCGTTACCGGCTCTAACAAACCCGTTCTGTTCGCCGATCTCCTCGAGCTTTTGGTCTACATTCACCTCTTCAGGTGCAACCATCTCGACTATCGCCGAGCCGTCCGGTTCAACGGACACTTGCATTTCTGCTTTTTCAGTCGAGTTCATAGGAAGGCCCTCACTTTCAATGGGTCACCCGTGACTTTCGAGATCACTTCGTGGTCGTTAAATATCGAGAACAGCGCGGTTTCACCGAGCTTCGGGTCGCCGTACACAACTTCCCACCGGTCACCACCCCATTTAGGCATTCGAACGAAGTCGCCCACCTCCACCCAATTGCCTTCCGGCCAGGGTTCGAGTGTGTCGCGCTTCCGAAATGCCAGCGGTCCAATCGCTATCACCTTCGCGACTTGATTGTTCCATTTCTCGGTCTCTTTCGTTTCTTCCACGATAAGTAGCCCAGCAGAGGTCACGGTCTTGCGGGTTTGACGCCACTGGACCAAAATACGACCACCTACAGGTACAGCACCGGGGTCAACAGCAGGAAATGCTTCCCGCAAAGCGGCTTCATTCGAAGCCTCCGGTAAATCAGTCATCGGGATCCTCTTCCTTTAAAAGATTATTTAAAATATCTAGAGCTTTTTCAAGCCCTTGGTTCTGTCCAACTAGGCGTTGGTAGGCCTCAAAAGTCGCAGGAGTTCCTGCGGCCATTGCATCGCGCAAGCGTTGCTGCTCGAACTTCAGAGCCTCGATGAAGTCCGAGACGTAACGCATGCTTTACTTCTTTTTCATAGAAGACAGCGCACCGCCTGTTGACTTTTTGACGGGGGGCTCGGTGCTACCCTTTGACTGCAGGGACGAGCCGTCGAGCTTCTCGCCCATTGCAATCCGTTTGTGGTACGGGAGATTCGTTTTTGATGCATTGATTTCGTACGAGGTATTAGCCATTTGTGCCTCCTAGTGCACGTTGTGCGCTTTCCTGCGCGGTGAGAGCAGTTTCGAGCTGCTCGGTTTTCAGCCTTTGCGCATCGTGCGTAAGTTCTGCAGACTTGATTCGCTCTTCGGTCAGATTATCACTGGCATTGAGCGCGATGTCGATTTGCTGCTGCCGATTCTTGGCCAAAGCATCCAGACGGAGCTTCTCGGCATCAAACGCGAGGCGACCCTTCTCGGTTTCGGCATCGAGCATCAGTCGCGCTTTGTCCTCCTCGGCGCGACGCTTAGTTTCGGCCATTGAAGTTTCGAGAATCACTTGATCGCCACCATCCATCGGAGGCTTGGGTTTCAATTGCTGCAACACCTGCTGAATCTGCTGGATAACAGGCATGACTTTTGCGAAGGCCTCCTTGCTGTCCATCATCACGTGCTGTGAGGCTAACGCGTAAAGCTTATCCACCTCGCCCGTAATTCCGGCGACATCATAATCGGTGGGCTTCTTGCCCAGTGCTTTCTCGACATATCCATTCATGTGACCCAGGTACCAAAGGATCACGTGTTGCTTGATGTGCTCGACCATCATCGGCAAAAAGACCGGGGCGATCAACGGGTTTGCGCCAAACATCGGATTCTTCGCGAAATCCAAATGCGCTTGAATGTGCGCCAAGTGGTTCTGGTGCGGGTACGCGAACGCTGCCCGTCCGATCGACATTGCCCCGTTTTCTTCTGCCGCATTAATCTCCATCGGCTCGGCCACAGCAGGCATGATTTCGGTGATGTTTGGCACCTTCATCTGCTTCAACACCCGGTGGACCACCGCGCGTCGATCAAAAATGTCCGGGTTTTTCTCCATCAGCGCCAGCACCGCTTGGTTCTGCGCCATACGTTGCGTTTCGGAGAAGATATGCGGATCCGACACCGGGATCACGTCCGAATTGCGATTAAAGTCCTCGCGTTTTACTTCAAGTTCCGGCGGGACATCGTGCATTAACATTTCATCAAGGTACCAGCGGTTGATGCGTTGCAGCACCATAAGTACCCTCTTTTGGGACTCGTGCAACCGGGCGTGAATCGCGCTGAACACCGCCGCGCCTTGCTCGATTAGCGCCTGGGTGGTGCCGACTGGAGCGGTAGAGGCGATATCGGCGATCTTTTCCTCGCTCGTGGTCACCACGCCTTTCGCGGCGTCGGTCAGCCACCCCATCAGCTTGAATAGTACCTCGGAGGGCGGGTTGAAGGGCATCGGCATCGCGATCTTTCGGATGTCGTCTACCCCTGGTGCACCCTCGATCTCGGTGATCTGGGTCACGTCGACGTTTTGGCTCTGGCCCGAAATCTTCGCGCCTTTGAGCTTCAGCATCGTCGCCGCATTATTGATGTGCGCCGTATCGAGCAGCGCCCGGAGCGACCCGGTGAGTGCGGCCGACATCCCGCCGATCAAATGTGGGAACCCGATTGCCAGCGCCCCACGCCAGGGGATAAATTTAAACTCGATGATCCAATCGAGCTTCGTCCGCGTGTCGTCCCCCTCCTCCCAATTCCGATACCAGCCGACCACGTCGGTCGTCTGCTCGTCGATCATCAAAATGTAAGGGGCGATTTCGCCGTCGCAAAACGAGTCCCACTCGCAGGACATGTTCACCATCACGTGGTACACACGCCGGAGCCCATCCTCGTCGTCGGTCCAGGTCTTGCCCTCGACCTTTTGGTTCGCCTTTTCGGGGTCGGTAAGCTCCGGCTCCTCGGCGACCCTCGTGACCGAAATGTCGCGGTAAAGCCCCGCTTCGATTCGATCATTAAACATCTGCTCGGTGATGTCCTGCATCTCGGCGCAGCGGTTTGCGGTGTAGAAGCTCCCCGCCGCGTAAGGGATAATCAGGTTGTCGATCGGGACGAACTCGGCACAGGGACGTTTCTTTTGCGGGTCGTACCACAGCTTCAAAAATTGAGAGCCGCCGAGCGGCAGCTGCGTGAGCATTTGCTCTTGCTCATCGCGAAATTCTACAATCTGGTTCGTAAGCTGCCAGTTCATGAAATCGCGCTTACGCTCAGCCCGGTTCTTTTGCTCCTCGGTGACGTCTCCCACCACATTCGTCCGCACAGGACCGTCCGGCGGGAAAAGCTCTTTGATCGCCCTGGATTCGAAATCCACACAGGCTTCGGCCATCACCGGGTGCACGACCTTGGACGCACCCTCGAAGTTCGCACCACCCGGGGCGTCTTTCCCTAACCCCGTGCGCCGAATCCCCTCTTCGTACTGCTTGTCGCGTTCCTTCCGCGCTTCCTTGTCCGCCTTGATCAGGTCGATCATTTTCAACGCGAGCTTCGAGAGTTCCCACGAAGGTACCGACTCCGCCAGATTCTCGTAGAAATCCGGGTCTTCCTCGGGTCCCGCGAACTCCCGCATCCGGACGATCGCCGAACCATCGGGCTGTTCCTCGATCTCCGCGAATTCGTCTTCCAAGTCGACCATCAGGCCTTCGGTGTCCTCCGGTCCCGGAATCATCGCTGGCTGCTGTTGAGGGAAAGTACTAGTGGCCATATTGGGTCCTTAGTCTTCCAGATTCGACATTTTAATATCGCGAGCCACTGATTTCAACTCATCGTATTTTTCTGGGTCTAACGCTCGAATGTCGCGCATCGTACGACGAAGTGCCATCGGCGATTCTTGGTAAGGCGACACCAACTTTCCGAAAATTTTCATGAGCGGCTCATCACCCATGTCCTCAAAGTAATCGTACGGATCGCGCATAATTCCTGGTAAGTAGTACAAATCCCCGGCCAGTTTCTCAGGGTCAGCCCCAGGCATCGCACTTTGCACAAAACGCAGGATTTCGTCCTCGTCCATTCCCATCTTTAACCCTTGTGCCACCAATCCACCGATCGAGGGCGCGGGGATGGGCTTCATCACAGTCTTTACCACCTCGGACGCCATATCCCTCACAGGCTGCATAGCCACAGAAGGCATTACCCTTCGCGCGGCTTGGGCGAGTGCGCCCTGCAACATCTGACGCCTGGACACCGGCGTTTGCGCTACTTTTTCAACCACTTTCTCCACCGACCCCGACAGGGGGTCTACCGTGGTTTTCTCGGTCTGGTAACGCTCCATGTCTTTGGCGGGTACCGGAAGCTTTGACTCCTTGGGACCATCGAGATCGGGCAGTCGCATGAAACCACGCCTGGACAGGTCTGGGGTCTTCAGGCCTTTGGTGAGCAATTCGTCCGCCATCTGCTGTACGGTCTTTCCCTTGACGCCACCACCCCCGGCGTAGGAATCGAGCAAATCGGTGTAGATCATCCGACCACCATCAGACATGTCCGGCGTCATATGCTCGATCATGCCGCCCTCGGCGTACCTCCGGAACCGTCCTACGGGTACAGTCATCTCGTGCCGTGCAGCGGGAGGGGCGGGAGGCTTGGCACGTGGACCGATCATCCGGGCTTGTTGCGCTTCGTCCTGCAACCCTTGCTTAATCAGCCCTTGAAGAATTAAATCGGCATGTTGTCCGTACTTCTGGCGCAGGTCTCCCACGAACTGCTCGTACCGGAGTCGATTCATGAAATCGCGCATTTCCAGGGTCTGTGCTGTTTCACGTGGAGCAACGGGAGCAGCGACGGGGACGGGAGGGCGCATCGCGCGAAGCTTTTCTAACTCCTCGGCCTCGCTTTCGTTCAAGCTCGGCGCGTACAACGCGGCGGTGATCCCGGCCGTGGGCTTTAACCCGGCCAACGGTCCGGCCAAGGTGAGCAGGTCCTCGGGGTTGAAATACTCGCCGACCGTTCTAAGGAGATCATTGGGCATAAGGGTTCACCCTGCGTGGACGCTCGTCGTCGTAGTAATCCGGCGCGACCTCGGCCGGGTCGATACGCAAGAAATCCATGTCCTTTAACAGCCGGAGCACTTGCGTGGTGGTGTCGGTCAGATCGTCGCGCTCGGCCTCGGGGAAAGAGCAGATCTGGGAGACAAGCTTCTCCGCCCAGTCGCGCGGCTGCCCCCGGTGCACGACCGATTCGGGGATGTAGACCCGGCCACAAGCAACGATGTTCGCCACGATGTGCAGCCGTTGCACTTTGTCCGCTCTGCCCGGATTGTAGCCACGACAAGGCACCCCGGCGTAGCGCAGGTCCTGGAGAATCGAAATGCCCGAGGCTTTCTCCTCGACCAACACCAAATCGGTCTTTTTACCGGGTTCGCCGTACACAGACTCTTTGTACTCGTTCACGACCCGGGGACGCAGATCGGGGTAAACGAGAAACTCTTCCCAGCAGTCGATGAGCATTACGCATATAGGTGAATCTTCACTCGGCCTGAACACTCCCCAGACAGAACATGCGGTTGGGTCATTGATAGTCTTTTCGGTGTAAGCACAATCGTAGGACTGCACAATATACATGAAATCGGGAAATGGCCGATCGGAGTCCCAAAGCTTGAACCACTCGCGCTTGACGATTCCGTAATCTTCCGGGTCGATAACCTCGGCGTAAAGCTCTTGGCGTCCGAGTCGTGTTCCCTCATACTGGGCGATGATTTCATCACGAAAGGTTGGGGCGAGGTTTCCGAAATTCTCATGCGTGGTCCCTGAAGTGACGAATACGCGCGGACTTTCGAGCAGCTCACGCACGATTGGAATGGGCTTAGGCGTCGTAGTGACGACACCGCGCGGACGTTGGCCGAGGCGCAGACCGAACATCAAGTTCGACCACATTTCTTTGGCGTTACGAAACTTCGCAAGTTCGTCGACCCAAAACAGGTCGTGCTGCGGACCTCGAAGCGTCTCGGGATCGTTGTCCGAGTAGATGGTCGCCATCGCTCCGTTGGGCCATTCGAGACGGCGCTTGGACGGCACCCAATTCGGGCGTTGAAAGGGGTGCGATATGGCCAGCAGCCCGGATTCACCCTCGATCATCACGTCCCGGGCGTCCCCTGCGTCTTCGGCGATAAGCGCGACGCGTGAAGCGAGCTTTCGTTCCACGTGAAACCGAACGAATTCACCACCACACCGGGTCTTGCCCCACCCACGACCGGCGAGAATGAGCCAAATCGTCCAGTCCTCGCCAGGAGGAACTATCTGATTGGGTCGAGCCCAGGTCGGCCAATCGTAGTAAAGCTCCACCACCTCTTGATCGTTCATCTCGGATACGAACTCCAAGAAATTGTGCGGATCAATCGGCGCTTTCTTCGCCTTGTACCTTCGACTTGGCGACCGCCTGTAATCGTTGGGCAAGTCGATCACGGAGTCCCTCAATATTGACATTCTGGTTAAGTGAGCCCGACAACGCGACGTTTACGTCTTTGGCTCGGAATTTCGCGTCGTACCCCATCAGCGTGAACTGCAGCAAAGTGTCGGAAAACTTCTTGATCGTTTCACCCGTCTTCATACCTTGGTGCACCAACGGCTCGTCGTGTCCAATCACGGAACGGCGGTAGGCCTCGGCTTTCATCGTGTCGACCATTTCGAGCTGGATGTCTTCCATCAGACGATCGAAGGTCGGGTGCTCAGCTCTCCACGTCGACATCGCACCACGACTGACCTCAGCCGCCGTGTACGCGTGTCTTAAAGAAAACTTCGCGTTCGCGGGTCCGTCCCTGAATTCGGCCAGAATCTGCAGCATACGGTAGGCTTTGGTACGCTCGTAGCGGCGCAGCCGTCCGACACCCTCAACACCCGGAATGCAAAAGTTGAGCGATTCGGGGTCGTCCTCGACTCCACGCTCCTTAAAACGAACCCGGTCCTGCTTCACCATTTCGTAAAGCATCGCGTACGTTATCCCCGCGCGGCGTCCGTATTCCCGCAGTGTTTCTTCACCCACCGCGTCGACGTCCACCACCGGCAAAGGTTCGATTTTCACTCCAGCCATGACGCAAAGTGTACCACAAAAGCGACACGTTCCGCAACTGTTCCAGGAAATGTTTCGATCTTGCCTTTCATGCGTTCACGTATGATACCGAGGTGTAGCCCTGCGTGGTGGATGACGATATCTTGTCGTCTGGAAGTCTGCGGGTGTAGTACGGGTGTGGTCATATCCGTTCCATCGTTCCACCATAATGGAACGGCGATGGAACAATTCCACTGGTCCAAGAGCCCCGTCTCTCGGGGCTTCTCTTCAAGTACCCTCTTCTGTTCCAGCGTTCCATCTCATACCCCCCCATATTCAGGTTTTCGAACCAAAAATATATACGTATATGTGCGTGGAACAATGGAACACTTGGCTCTCTTGTGCGTCGTACGGGGCGAGAGGGAGCTTTCTGACCGTTCCATTTGTGTTCCATCATGATGGAACGATGGAACACTTCTCGGCTGCTGCCAAGACGGCACGAGACTTATCTCGGCCAGTGTGGCAAGGGTACCACACATCGCCCGAAGAGGGCAGATCCACGAATCTTACCACGGCTGATGCAGCGTGTCAATTAGTCGTTGCGTTTGTATTTCACGTGAAGTCTTTTGGTCTATGCACAGCCCTCGTACGCGGAGTATGTGCAGCGTCTCCTCGTACGGCACCTGCGTTTCGACCAGTCGTGCTGCTTCATGCCCGGGGATCAAAAAGAATTCCTGGCGTTCGAGCACTTGCAACCCCAGGAGACACCAAGCCCCATGCCTTTGTGCGGACACCGCCCAATTGCGCTGCCCGTGGGTCCACTTCGGGAGCCGGAGCGGGGTGCCGGGGCGCTTGGGCAGGTCGGTGAGGACCTTGAGTTCGATCCAGCCCGAGACCGCGCGGAGCTTGTACAGCGCGAACCACACGTCCGGGGTGTTGCGTCCGACTTCGTTCTCGACTCTCTGCGCGAACCAATGACCCCCGAGGCGCAGGTCGAGCCAGCCCCAGAGGTTCTTTTCCGCGCTCATTGCTGTGCTCTCATCCTGGCCATCTTGCACCTCGTGAATCTGTGGTGCCGAAGCCCCGGGGTAAATCAACGCCAGCCTTCATCGGCCAATTCTCGCGCTTCGAGCGCCACATCGTCAGCCTGTCCACACTCGACGTAGGCGTCCGACCCATACACGGGGCGACCGGTGGCCCAGGAGCCGAACCCGACTGGGAGCTTGCCCAGGCTTTTCGCGCGGACGTTGAGCGCATCGGCCATTTTGCTAGCCTTTGCTAACGCGATTCCCTCGTCCCGATCGGTTGCCACGTGCAATTCGCAGGTGTCGCCACGATCGTTGCAGCCACGAACATAAGCCGCGAATCCGTACCACTCGCCACGCGGGTTGTCGTAGTCCGCGTATTCAGGATCGATGCCGACCACAACGACGGAGGAAACCACGCTGAAGGCAGTGTTGCTGGGTGTGAATGCTTGCATGTCTGTAGTCCTCTATGAGTTAAAGGGTGATGGTGTGGAGCCGAAGCCCCGGTGGATGTCAGGCCCTGACCGCGTTCGGCGCAAGGTGCTCCCAACGCCTGTATTCCGACTCCTCGCGTACAAGGTCTGAAATCTTGCTCTCGATTTCCCTGCGATCTGCAGGGGTAAGGAGGCGCTCAAGACGCTCTGAGACCTTCCCCCACCGGTTAATCACGACGTATTCGCCATCGTCGTCAAGCACGCCGATGTGGACCTGGATGCTGTCTTGAGCAATCCAAACCGGAAAAAAGAAAACATAGGCCGCGAATCCGTACCGCTCGCCACGCGGGTTGCTGGGTGTGAATGCTTTCATATCTGTAGTCCTCTATCGGTTGATGTTTAAATACTATCGAACCTCTATTATAACACCGGTGAAACAGCTTGTCTATTTGTCAACCCCTGTCGTCCGACGAACGGTCAGCTTTTCGACGAACGGCGGAGCGCGTTCACGATCCGCATCGTAGCTACCCCAGCATTCGGTGCTCCCTCGACGAGCGTCGCGTAGTCGATGCCGTACTGGGCGCAGAGCCTCGAACGGGCGTCGGGGCACTTCCCGGCCTCACGGAGCGCATCGGAGGCCCAGTCAGGTACGTTAGCCTTAACCCGAGGCTTCGAATGCAACGGAGGTACCTCCGAAGGGCTCGGAGAGGCTATCTCTTCCAAAGCGACAGCGGGTTCCCCAATCGAGCGGTAGGTGCCGTCGGGTTGATCGCTAAATGGAAAAGGCCAGCTAACCACAGAGGTTCTCCTCGATCCAGGCTTCAAGCGCTCGGAAAGCCTCCCAGCGGTCGAAGGGCTCCTCGCCGACCGTCCTGAATTCAGCGTCGATGTCCGACCCCGAGATCGAACAGTCGAACTTGTAGACTCGACCCTGGTACAGCATTTCACCGGCAAACCGCCCCTTCGCGAGGCGGATCCGGACGTTTGCGGGTTTTGTGGTCATCACGCTCCTTTGAGGTAGCGGCGCAGCATGTTGCCGAGGTTCATGCGCTGCATGCCGGTGTTCAGGTGAGCGTACCGGGAGACCAAATCGACACGGGAGAGTCCCATCTGGCTCGCGACGAAATCGTACACTTGCTCGAGTGTCTCGCACTTGCGAAGCTCGACCGCCACGAAATCGCCTTTATCCAACGAGCGGACAACTTGGCCGTTCACGGTCTTGCTGTAATTCTTGTAAAACTGCAGGTAGAGCGAATCCACCACGCCGTTCTTGCGCTGGTCGAGAGGGAGCTTTTGGCGAGCAGGAGCTGCGGCTTTCTCGGCTTTCATCTTCGCGACTGCGGCGTGGTGCTTTTGGCGAGCAGCAGCTGCGGCTTTCTCGGCTTTCATTTTCGCGACAGGACCAGTGCCATCGGCATCATGGCTGCGCACTACGGTCTGGGGTGCGGGAACGTCCTCGGCCGAGACTGGGGGCTCGACTGGGGTCTCAACGATCACATGCAGCGCGGAATTGCGGACCTTAAATTCGCGGCCGGGTCGCCCTACCCCAGCGACATCAACTACAGTGGACCAGCCGCCTTTTTTGGCAAGAACGTACACGAGTTCGTCGGTGGGAATAAAACGAGCGGTTGTGGTAGTGGCTTGGTTCATTTCGTTTTCCTCTATCGGTTAGGGTTTAATGTTTACTACTAACGAACCTCTATTATAACACCGGTGCAATACTTTGTCAAGCCAAAGGCGGATTTCGAACCCACCGCTCGTCGGATCGGATGAACGGTATGTTCTGGTACTCGTGGCTTTCGTCCATCTCATACTCCTTTTCCAGCTTTGTCTTTCTCTACCAGGACACTATGGTGCAGTCGTTCGATCTTTCCAGTTTTTAGATCCTTGCAGATATACTGTGTTCCCATCCCAGGGGTCCACTGCAACTCAACCAATGTGTACGCCTTCTTGTTTCGGCGCAACACAAAATTAGCCCCAACCTGCAAGCTAAAGAGCCTTTCGGGTTCTGCTTCCAGTGCTCTGCGAAGGGCGACTGCTGCCCGTAGTTGGATGTCGGGGTTGTCGGACTCCAGCGCCTCCAGCGCTTGCTGCATAACTTCACGGTCAGCTTTCATAGGCGTCTCCTGTGATGCCGTGGGCGGCTTCGACATTCCTGCAAGCAACAATAAGGTCGTTGTTTGCGTCATAGATGCACTTTTCAATCTCTCGCAACTTCAGCGGCTGCTGTACTGGCTTCGGGGCAGTGTAGAGGGGCTTCATATGGTCATAGAACTTGTCCCATGACAGCAGGTTTTCGCTTTCGCTGATCCACGCCACCGGCTCTTGCTCCGGCTGCGCCAGCATCTCGCGCAGTGCCGCTATGTTTTTTTTCAGAATCTTGGCCCATTGCTCACATGCATAGATGTTGTCCAAATCTGTGTTGTAGTTCCACTCCAACGCCTCCAACGCTTGCTGCATAAGTTCTCTGCTCATGTTCGCTCCTGGAAATCGTAAAACCAGTCACTTCCTGCGGCCCACTTGCGTGTGCCATCGACCGACCAAAAATTTTTTGCGGCTTGAAAGTCCGGTGTCTTTGTCTCAGAGGGCGTTAGACTTTGGTCGTACCATAGACAGCGGTTATTTGGCTGAGCAGCAAACTGACCATTGTCAAGTGCAAGGAAGTTAAAACTTTTATGCTCCTCGGCTTGCTCCGTAAACCCCGTGTCAAGATCCATACTTTCCGCGCAGAAATCAACGGTGAACAGGTAACGCCCAAAGTGCCAGACCTTGTGCTTGTCCAAAAACTTCGCGCTCAAATTGCGTAGACTTATCTTCTCGACGACCGTGAAGCGGTACCCCATGCAATCCCACAGTTGCAGCATGTCAATCGGCAGGTCGCCATGGTTCTCTTTCCAGACATAAGCATGCAGGGGCAGTTTGTCATACAAGGCGCAGTAGTTGGGCAGCAAGGATTCGATCCTGAAGACCTGACCGCGTAGCGCCTTCAAGCTAATCCAAATGGCCGGCTCAAGCTGTCCGTGACCCTTCTCAAAGTTATAAAGGAATTCCTTTCGCACAAACACTTTCTGTGGAGGAAGCGAGGCGACGATGTAGCTCATCTATCAACTCCCCTTGCTCTGATGGCTACTGCTAAGCCCTCTACATCGTAGTCAGTCCACCTATCAGCAATCTGGGCGCACTCCTCACGCTCAGTTTCAATCGCTTTATTCCAAATTGCCACAGCCAATGCGCTGTAGGCGTTGTGTGGGCCTTTTGCGCATAGTTCCATGTCAAGGTGAGTGACGTTCATGTCTTTGTCGATACGCGCCCATTCTTTGCCAGGGGGCGTGAAGGTGTATGCAATCAACTCTTGACTTGGTGTGCCAATGCCCACATTACCCGTGACAGGATCAACATTAAAACGATCTGACTGTAGCGGTACAGGCTCCCACTCAATCACTTCTTTACCGTCTTTGATTACTTTTTCCATTTTGATTTCTCCTGCAAATGGATATGTGTTCATGTGTTCTTCTCCTTTAACCGACGATGTAGCTCTTCACACCCGGGATTCAGCGGAAACGAACCAGCGTTTCACGCAGTCGTTGGTCGAGTGTACCTGAACCTCGTCCACCCCGAGCCACTCGGCGAGGATTTTGGCCAATACCGCGTTCGTCTTGAAAGGCAACGGCATCGTGGACCCCACGAGCATCTCGTACACCTGCGACGCGGTCAGCCCCTCACACTCGAAGGAGGCGATCTCGTGGATGGCCTCGTCCCGGGTGTAAACCTTTTTAACGGGTGGGGCAGGTTTCGCGGGTTCCGGGGTGTTCTCCTCGATCCAGGCTTCAAGCGGGAGAGGAAGCCCGACTTGCCCAAACGCTTTTCTTGCGTCAAGCTTTTTGAACGTCAACGCCTCATGATCGTCGATAGGCGGGGTGGTAAGCTTACCTTTTTTGGTGACCATTGGTGTAGAGACCTCTATTAATATCTGAAAAAAACGGGGGAACCCTGCGCGGATCCCCCCGAAGCGTCCTTAACCCTTAAAACAGGAAAAGCGGACCGAGAAGAGGTCCGCACTTGACATTATACCAGAGCGAGCGCCGCAGTCAATGCATTTCGTTTCATCCGGGCACCTGCACCGAACCAAGCGGACTGCAGCCGGGTATCTGCGCTCGTGGCCTTACGCTCGTGATCCGTGAACCGGGTGATCGCATTCACCAGTCCCCAGGCCGTACCCTTCGCGGTGCGGGTGTTCTGGCCGATGCCGTTCAAGTAAATCGAAGTCACGAGTTCCAGCATCGGGCGATGCGCGTCGAGGTCGACCTCTTCCTGGTCGGGGTAGAGCACGTCGAGGAAATACTTGGTCGCCTCGGCCTTAGACACCGTACGCTTCGAAAGCTCGACCGCATCTTTCTTGAACCGCTCCCAAGTCCCGCCGATTAGCCCAAGGTCCGCTTTCACGCGTTCTGCGTTGAACTTGGTCGAATGCGGGATGCGGACTTGGCCCTGGGACTCGCGAAGCGCGTCGTTCAGCGTGTTCTGGCATACGGTCCGTACCGAGGTGAACTGGGCGACGTTCGCCAACGTTCCGTCGCACGAGGTCGCGACCTGAACGTAGGGGCGGATCGTGTCGCCGCCACCGACGTCGAACGAATCGTCAATCCGAGCGAGCGCCCAGTAGGTGGCACCATCACGGAGCATTCCGGCGGTCTCCATCTTGAACCCGCCGATATCGATCAGGTTCCGGAAGAACTCCATCACGTCGCGCGGCTGGGTGATGTTGTAGTTCGAGGACATGACCGAAAGCGGTTTGCCGGTGTCTGAGCGATAAAGCACCCAGCGGTTTGGAACCGTGTTCACGCAGACGGGGTGATTTTCCTCGTCGCGCACCTCGTACTGAATCGCGCCTTTCTTGACTTCCCAGTCAAACCCCGCCTGCTCGATCCAGGTGTCGAGCGTCGCATTCGCGTCAAGCTCTTGTCCCAGCCCGTGCCAAGGAGTACGACCGACGTAGGCCATGTTCGCGCGACCATTTGAAAAATCGAGTTCGTGTGCCATTTTTACTGTCCTCTATTGTGGTTGATGAACCTCTATTATAATACCAGTGGGACAACTTGTCAATGGATCTGGCCAGTCGTCCGACGAACGGTAGTAAAGTGTTGTTTTCTTTAAACTTTCCTCCTTAGGTCGAATTGTCGGCTAAATTAGACTGTCTACCCATTGATAAAGGTCCTTGGCCCAAAATAAAGAAAGAAGCGCCGCTATCCCGATCGCGTAGGCCAGGAGATCCTTCGCCCCAACCCAGGCGTCTGTACGGCGGTGCAGCAACGCGGTTTGCAGCCGGTCCATGTCACCGCTTTGATCGTAAACCGGACGGGGTACATACGTGTACCCGATCCGGACCCCCTTACGCGTCGTCACGTATCGGGGCTTTATCGCACCAGGACCATCGAGCGGATATTCATTAGTTCCACCGCTTTCTGGTGCTCGGCAATCCACTTCGGCCCAAGAGCATCCTTCACCGCTTGCGAGTCTAACCGACTTTGGGATGAGAATGTAATCTCGACCTGGAACTGTCGGCCCCTGTAGACGGCTGCACCCGCCTCGCGAAAGCTCTCCTTCAACGCTTTCTCCCGCGCCACAAGCTCGGCAAGCTGCTGGCGGACCCGCGCCAATTCGTCGACCATCTGCTCGGTGATTACTGGTGTCTTCTTTGCCATTTTCGTCCTCTATCGGTTTGTTTACTGGAGACTCTATTATAACACGGGTGCTACAATCTGTCAATCCCCCCTCCCTTTTGTAGTCGGTTTGCAACGAGTGTGGCATATCCGGCGATATCCGCCCATGAGTCAACGTTCCGTGTGTTTCCATTAACGATCCTAGAGATTTTGTGTAAAATCATTGCGAGTGCCTCCCTCTGGTAGGATTCCGTCGAGGTGTAGCTGCACCCGGCCCTAGCTATGTCCTGCAGCGCCTGGGAGATCTGCGCCTGTGCGGTGAAATCGCCATATTCGGAGCCGCGCTCCTCGAGTATTGCATTGAGATAAACATTCATAATCTATCATTCTCCTTGGTTAGTCATCTTCGAGATCCTTGGCGATTTGATCCCTGAGTGTAGTCGCTGATTTTACGAGCTTATCGTATGCTTTAGGATTATATTCTTGAATCTCGCGCAACGTCGGTCGCAAACCCATTCCGCTTGGTGGCCTCTTAGCCTCAGGAAACAACTGATCGGTGAGGATTTGTAAACGAATCGAAGAAGGGTCATAATCATAGTACATGTCGATATAGGGTTCAGGCTTTTTGATGTTAGAAGCTAGGAGTTCCGTCGTAAACTTTAGCGATTTTGGAGTATGAACGTCGCTCGGTGGCATCGAGCGAGTTACAAAGTCGACCAATTCTTGCCCTTTAAGCTTCATGTTTAAACCCTGAGCCACAAGACCCGGGATGGTGCTTGCTGTTTGTGGTGCACCAGTGGCCGCATCAATAGCACGTGATAGAGCACTAGTAGGCGAAATCTCAGGTAGCACTCGTTGCGCACCCTGCGCCAAAGCACCCTTGAGTACCTGCCGTCTGGAGACGGGAGCCTCCGCTATTTTCTCGATAGCCGATAACGCCGGATCTTGCGACATCTTCGCCGCTTCGGTGGCAGTCACCGGTAGATTAAGCGTCGAGGTCGGAGAATTGAAAACATTGCCTAGAGACATAAATTTACGCCTGGACATATCCGGAGTCTTGGTACCTTTAGTAGCAAGTTCCGCAGCCATTTCAGCCACATTCTTTTTTACTCCACCACCACCGGAAAAGGAAGCGACCGAACCACCACCTTTGTACCTACCCTTAAACCCTTCCTCTAAATTCATCCCGCGACGCTTTGATTGATCCATAATCTCCTCCGCCGCTTCCTCTCCGGTGCGACCCGCGAGGATCTTCTCAATTAACTGCTCCACCGTTGCCGCACGGCCCAGGGTGTTGGGACCGATACCCCTCGCTATTTTTCCGGCACTAGGATTTTTAAGAGCAGGGACCGCTAAGTGGCGAAGCAGACCAAGATCCGCCGCCTCGAGCATGCCCGGTTCACTTACCGGACCTGCGGCGCGAGTCAACTGCGCTTCTTTTAGACCCAACACCCCGGTGATCTGGTCCGGTGTCATGTTCGCCAAGTCCACGGGTTCCAACGCCACCGCTGCGTCGAAAATCGGATCGCCTTTACCCTGCTGCAAGATGTCCATCAAGGGGCGAGCCAACCAGTCCGCATATTCCGCGCGGTGAAATAATTGGGGCGATCTATTCATAAAGCTTATAACCGGGGCGATGTTCTCGTAGTCACCATGCCGAAGACCGTAGGACATCACGTTACCCAGCCTGCGTAATTCGTTGATATCGGTGAGGCCCGTCGGACCTGAAAAAGCTCCTGCGGCACGAAGTTGGTCGTAGAGTGCCGCATACTGCATAGCACCGAACCCCTCCTTCCCCAACCGACCAGCATTCAACGACCCAATATCATACACACCGACATCATCCGGAACGATTTTCGCCCGTTGTGCATTCTCGGCACGATCGTGCATCCGGCGGTAAAGCTCCTCAGCAGGAGGTGTGACGAAACCCGGGGTTGCCGAAAATTCAGACAACGGGTTGTAGGGGTCCAATGGGTTTATCACCTGTTGCGTTATGCTCGAGTGCAGCGGCAGTTTTCCTTGTGTCATGCGCGCCCGGTCGCTCACCAACAACGCGGGAGCTTTAGCGCTTGGCAACTGGACCAATTGCCTCGCTACACCCGTCTTCTTGTCCTTCCCGAACATCTCATCCTTGTTGTACTGCTCAATAACCTCGGCGGGAACCATCCCTTTCTGCGCTCTGGCGAAAGATTCCGGGATGCGTTTCGCCCCCGGGATATTTGCCAACTCTCGGGTTCCCGCTCCGGCATGACCCATAAGGTCCAAGAATGTGAGTGCTTTCCTAGGTCCCGCCATAGTACACCTCGTCGCTGGCTTTGAGTGTCTGAATATGCACGTCTACCGTGCGCTGAACATCTTTGCAGTATCCACCGGCGAGATTCCACACGAGAGGGATCTTGGACTTCCTGGCTGCGCGAAAGATCCCGAGGTCACGATTCCGCAGACCCTCAAGAGTGAGGTACCCCGCACCATAAGGATCCTCGATCCATGCGTCAGCGCCGGCTTGGTACATTATTATACTAGGCTTCGACGACGAAATCAAGCCGGAGGCCCACACTTCCCAGTTACAAGCGTTCGGCTTGTAGCGCGAGACGAATGATTGCATATCAAGATTCGTCACGTGCCGCACTCGGTCGCGCATAGCCAGCGCCTCGATGATGTCGTCCGTCCCATCCCCGTAGTGGCCGTCACCGTCGAGAATAAGCGCCGGTTTGATCACTCCATCGCTGAGCGCCGCGATCATTAACCCGTTGAACGTGCAGTACCCTCCTCCGAAATCGAACCCTGCGTGGTGGAAGCCCTGGGTCGCTGAGCATGCGACCTCCGTTTTCTTCTCGCTCACGTGCCGAGTTGCAGCCAAGAAGTTCGCGTTCGTGTACCTGAGTGTCTCGTTGAGCGTCGAGTCGGTGTTTCTGAATCCGTTAGAAATCTTCCCCAAGAACACGTTTACCACGTACTCAACCGAATGCGCGGTGATCAAATCGACGTCTTTAAGCGGCTCGAAATCGGTAACCAGTGATCGCGCGGCCTGTCGCACGAACATCGGGATCTTGCGATAAGACGGAAAGTCGAAGTCGCAGGACTGGTGGAGATTGTAAAAAATCGGGGTCATTAAGTTCCTCTATGTGTGTTAAGACCCGAATTATATCACGGGCGGGGTATCTGTGTCAACATCTGTCTCCAAATAGTACTCTTTGAGCTTCGGATCCGTGATCGACGGATACTCGCGCGTGGTGAATCGGAATTGACAGACCGTGCATGCCCTGCGGCGACGCGTTCCACCATTCGCGTTTTGGTACACGGTCGTGACCTGGGTGATACCGCCACATTTAACGCATTTCATATTCCGATCTCCTCACTTACGCGGCACACCGCGAAATCAATATCCAATTCCCTAAAAACCCCACGCCACTTCTGCACACATCGGTCGAGCGACGCTTCGAGCCCCGCCCGGACGGCGACTGCGCTCTTGCCAATTCCATGGTCACTCAGGAACCAAATCGCCTCGATCAAATCCGCGATCTCCACATACATTTCGATGGGCGTCCCAGCGATCCGACGCTTGTCGGCAATGTACTCGGGATCCACGACCTCCTCGGACTTGTCGATAATGTCCGGCCCACCCACCTGCTCTAACACCCGCTTGTAGGGCGTCGGGGTGTCCCCAGTACGAACCTCGACCATATCGTGCGAGAGCGACCAGTACATGAGCCTCAACGCGTACTGGGGGTCGAGCAGCCGCTTGTCCCTGCAGTGTCGAGCGAGTTGACCGACAATGAGGGTGACGTTAAAATGATGCTCCGCGAGATTCTGGGTGCGCGAAACGTTGACGATCTGCCACCGTTTAACGTGCGAAGCACGGAGCTGTTCAGCTAGAGAAAAACTCATCCTGATTACCTTATCGCTTTAAGACGCTCAAGCCGGTCGATGATCTGTCCACTTTCAAGAGGTTCGAAATTCTCGAACTCGAAGTGATCCACGGCACGACTGAGCGCCTGATTCCATATCTCCCGCACGAACTCTCTGGTGTGCGAGTCCTGTTCGCCTAGTAACTCGCCAAACCGACGCGTGTACCAGATCTCGAATACTTGATTACGGGTTTTCATCATATGTATGCCTCATAATACGGGTTTGAGAGTCCACGATCCACTTACGTCCAACGTTCAACGCCATTTTTTCGGTAACCGCCCTTTGAATATCGATGCCATTGATCGCCGCTAGATCGAGCAACAAAATCATTATATCCGCGAACTCTGCCGCCGCCTTCGGATCACGGGCGTACTCACCCACCTCCTCGTAGAGCTTAAGCAAAATGTCGGGTGTCTTTCTATGCGGGAACACTTCGTCCGCCCAAGTGGTGACCACCTGCTGCAGCCGCCGGATATCTGCCCCTCCGCGCTTGGCAAATGCGTTAACGGATCGCACAGCCAAGTCTGCATTCTTCTCGCAATTCGCGAGTACACCCTTGTGTTGGTGCCTTACCTCAAAGTTCGCGACCGCCGCACCGTTCGCATCCACCACCACCAAGTCGGTATCCGGGTGGATAGACCAAGGAAGGGGGTTTTTCTCGTTGGTGTGAAGCAACGAGTTCATTATGAATTCACTCGCCATCTTTTAAGCTCCTACTTAATTACGAAATTGGTAACGCTGCCACTTGGACACGATCTCTTTGCGCCGCGCCGTGTAGTTCTCACCCTCGGACAGCAGCACCACCGAGAGGATATCTGGACCTAGACCCAACCATTTAATTCTAGCCCCGGCCTCCTCGATCGCGTTCACGATCGATAGCAGGTACTGCTCGTCCTGCACGTAATTCACGAAATTCAAAAACACCTCGCTCGCGCCAGAAAGGTCGATCGCCCCAAGGATCTGCTGCCGACTGAATGTAAAAATGCGCCTGGGAAGCTTGGTCACCGTGGTGAGTTCGGTCGGCTGACCGATCTGCTCGAACGAGATCTCGGTCTGGTCCAGGTGTCCCGGCCCACTGAAGCCCACCTGCCGCCCGTCCGAATCGAATCGATTTGCTACCCGGATCGGGTAGGTCCGCGCGGTGCCGACCACACGACAGGAAGCCTGATTGAAGATCGTCGCCGGAATTCCACAATCGGCCAGGATTTGAAAGGTGCTGACGTCCCGCGAGGTCGTGTAGGGGTAAAAACCGTGGTACATAGAGAGCCCAACGCCCTGTGCACCCTCGATTAGAATATGAGTCGAATCGTGTACCGCTCGCGTGTACTGCTCGGTGGTGCACACCAGATCCATGAGTTCAAAGAAGTCCTTCGCGACGGCCGGTTTGTTTGGCTGCCGACGGATTCGAGAGATCATCGCCGCGCCCACGCCCTTCTTGGTCGAGCCGATCGCCGTCATGCTTTGCGCCTCCTCCTCCAAGTGTTCATCAGTCACCACCGCTGCATGCGGGTGAATCATGATCTTGATTCGCTTCTCTTCAATTATATCCTTGCACTGCTCGATCTCGGCCAGGAGCTGCGCCGGATTGATGACCGAGCCTGGACCCAACAGTACCCTACGAAGGTAGGGGGCCACGATGCCGTTGGCCAGATGCGTATGTACGAACTTTCGCCCCCGGGCATCAATGAACGTATGCCCCGCGTTTGGTGCCCATGCGGTAATCACCGTGTCGTACCCCTCGTAGGTAGAAAGAGTACCGACGATCAACCCCTTACCCGTGCTGCCGAATTGAAGGTCAATAACCAAATCGATTTTCTTCATCCTTTTGCCTCGTACCAGTCTTCACCCAAGCCCCAATCACAGGTAATCGGTACCCGGAGCTTGATCGGGCAATCGATACCATCAAATGTAGTGTAAATCTGCGCGATCTTCGCGGCGTGATTCAGCGAATCCTTATCAAGCGAGATTCCGACCTCATCATGCACGGACAGCAGCAGCCGCCCCACCCCGTGGCCGGTCAAATAGCGGTGAAGCTCAATGAGCTTCATTTTCATGCAGTCGGCCGACGTCGCTTGGTAAATCAGCCCCGACGCCTTGTGCACGAATTGCCCACCCGGGAATCGAATATGCCGCCCCAAGATCGAATGCACGAACCCGCGCTCTTTGGCGATCGAACTCGCCTTGTTTGCCATGTTCCGCATCCCGGGGTTCGCGGCATGGTACCGCTCGAAAAGCTCCATTGCCTCGGGTCCCGCCTTAAGGTACGCGTTCCCATTCGGCCCCGTCTCCTCGGTGTAGGGAAGTCCGCATTCTTGGGCCAGCCGCCCGGAACCCATATTGAAAGCGAGCCCGAGATTTATCGCCTTCGAGGATGGACCCCCGGCGTACTGCGCGTTCCGGGGGATGCCGGTCATATCGGACACCAACTGGTGAAAGTCCAGATTCGGATTTACCCGGTAGGCCTCCAGGATCGACGGCACCTGCCCGTAGTGATTCGCTACCCGGAATTCGAACTGCGACCAATCGAGCCCCAACCATTTCGCGCCGTGGTCCGCCTTGAAGATCGGGCGCACGAGCGATTTGATCGCTACGTCCCGCGACGGAATCTGCTGCAGCGCCGGATTTGTGATCGAAAGCCGCCCGGTGCCGGTCCCGGCCTCCGCATCGTTCTTGGTCTGGTTGTAGTTACAGTGTATCACCCCGTCCTGCTGGTGACCAAGGATATGGCCCTGAATGAAAGTGTCGCGGGTCTTGAGCATTTTGCGGAGATCAAGGATCATCTTCGCCGCCGGATGCTTCATACGACGCAAGCAATCAGCGTCGATCGATGCCTTCCCGCCATCGGTCTTCCCTGCCCGGGTCCCGTCGATCAGGTACCACTCATTGTCCTCCCCTAGGGTCGGCTTGAATAGCTGCGCGATCGATCCGGAGGGGTTCGGGTTGATCTCGAACCCGGCCTCCGTATTCAAGTCCCGCTGCATATCGTCGATGCGCTTCGTGAGGTGTCGGGAGGCTCTCTCGGCCATATCGACGTCGACCCGCACACCCTCGGTCTCCATATCGATAATGACGGGCATTAGTTCACGCTCGAGACTATGGACTCGATGCAGGTTCTGCTTCTCGATCTCGTCGCGCTGCCACAGGTAAAGCTTCCGCGTGACTACCGCGTCCAGGATTGCATACCGCGCCACGATCTCTTGAGGAGCGCGTGAAATGTTCGGCATCTGCGCGTTGCGTGTAGCACGGCCACCAAATATCTTCGCCAGTTCATCGTAAATCTCCGTGTCCTTCTGCGCCCCAACGTACTTCCGCGCCAAGAAATCCAGCCCGTAGGTCGGTTCATGCTCATTGATCAGCGCCGCCCGAATCATCGTGCAATCGATCCGGTCGGTCGGAATGCTCACCCGAGCTTCACGCAGGAAGTGCAGGTCGAACTTGAAATTATGCCCAACCCACACCCCAACCCGATCCTCGGCGATAAGATCGCTTAGCCAATCCAGGATCTTTGGCGTCGCCCGTACATCCCAGTACCCGGCGGTGCCGTCAGGAAGTGCGATCGAGACGCCAAATACCTCATCCTCCAACCAATTGAGGCCGGTGGTTTCAGTGTCCACCACCAAGTAGGGGATTTGACCGTCAATGCGTGGGATGTTCATCAAAATGGGATATCGTCGTCTATATCGTCGTAATTCGTCGCCGCGTTCTTGCGACCCGTGTTCGCGCGGTTCGGAGCGTCCTTCGGCGTGACCTTAATCGAGAAGTAGCGCTTCCCCTCGATCTTAGATCCGGGCTTGCCAATGTTGACCCAGGCCGAGACCCAGAAGTCGCGACCTTCAACGTTAAGCGATCCAGTAAATTCGGGATGCGAGTCTGTGGTCCGATTTTCATTCCGCATCAACAGACCGGAATTGGTGTTGTCGTACTGTTTCATTAAGTCCTCTATAGTGGTGAAGGGTCTATTATATCACTCGTGGGGTTATCTGTCAATTATCTAGGTTATAGCCATTGTAGCCCTCCACAATATCCAATACGTCTTTGCTGCGTGTCAACGCCACGTACCACACCCGGATCTCATCATCAGGCTTAGTGTGTGCATTATCCGCCACGCGGTTCGTCATATTCGTAAGTACGATGACGCGATTCGCCTCATGGCCCTTAGCTGCGTGAATAGTGGAGAGTCGTATAGTCGGCTCCACATCGACGTCGACCTCCTGGTAGTAATCGATAACGCGGTGTGGCATTTCGATCGCAATGTAGAAGGGGAATGCCACGACTGCCATGTAATCGTTTCTTTCAAGCGCTGCCTTTGTCTCCCTTGATCCCACTGTAAAGAGAGCCGATCGATCAGAGTCTGATAAACGTTTTCCGTCACGAATCTTGTTGTAGGATCGAAGGCCAACGGCATACCGATTCTGGAACATTCCCGGACGGCCCGATTCGCGAACATAGGGGATGCGGCGATCGATGAGCGCGTTTTCAGCCTCGCGCAGGATTGAATGCGTCCGTGCCAAAACCAGCGTATCCTCGCCGTGTTCAACATCAACCGACGCCATTGACCCATGGTTCCGTACTGTGCCTGAGCGTCCACAAGAATCGAACTTCTTATCCACGCGGAAAAGGACTCGGCGAATGAGGGACTGGGACTTTTGGTGCACTGCAACAGGAAGTCGATGCGAGAGCGAGAGCACAACGCTATCACCCTTGTGCTTCGAACAGAATTTTGCCATACCGTGTGGATCAGCGCCCGACCAAGCATATATTGCTTGGTCATCATCCCCCGCGACAAAAACTTGATGAGCGCGTTTTGTGAGCCGCTCAATAACACGCCACTGCAGAGGTGAAAGGTCTTGCGCCTCGTCGACAAAAAGGACCTCAATCCCTTGTCGAACAGCTCCCGAACTGGCTCGTTCGAGCATATCGGTGAAGTCGTAATAACCGTAGGTCTTCTTCCAGTTCGCGTACGCAGAGACGAACATCTCGTATTCCGCACGAGTGCCCGGACGATCCGAAGTCTCGTAGACTTCGGAAGGGTGGCTAAAAGTGTTCCGTGCATAGTTAAGAAGATCCAAGTAAGCATCCCCGTCGGTGCGCTCTTCATCGTCCTCGGGGGACTTGCCGACGATCGGAATGCCGGTGACTTTAGAGAACTCACGCAGCTTGATATGGTCCACCACCTGAGCTTGCTTCAACCTCAGAGAGCGAAACGCCATCGCGTGAATCGTCGATACGTTATCGGACCGCTTCAGACCGAGCCTGGATAACGCTTCACTCGCCGCCGCACGGGTGAACGATAGAAACGCTATCTGCTCGGCCTGGACACCGGTCTCGCGTGTGTACTGCACTAACCGCAGTAACTCCGTGGTCTTACCGGTGCCAGGAGGACCGTAAATGGCCCGGACGTGCATCAGTACTCAGATTCACCAGCATCGGCAGCATCGTAATCATTGCTGACCTTGACGCCACCGGACTTGATCGTGGTGAAGAGCTGGAGAGCCCGATCGTAAAGCGATTTGTTCACGAATCCAAACGGTGCGATGTTGAAATTATAATAAGACTCGTTCCGCGCGTTGGTCTCTTCAACCGAAGACAACGTGTAAGCGCGAGCGAACGAATCCATATTTGTCATGCGCACCAACGAATTCCAACGCTTGCTGACCTTCATCTTCGACTTGCTCATCGAAAGCACAGCTTCGGTGACCTGCCCCAGATGATGTACGAGCACGAAGTGCTGCGCGGTATCTGTCGCTTCGAGCCCATCTTCACCGAGCTTGGAGATCTCGGCCAGTGCATCCTCGCGGGTGTTGAATGCGCCCCGAAAGCCATTGCTGCCGCCACCGAGCTTGCGGTCCTTCCAGATCAGGTACTGCTTGGTGTAGAACACCGGGATCACGGTGACCGACTCGCCGTAAAGCTCGCGGGTCACGTTATTGAACAGCATCCCCTCTTCGGCCCCCTCGATGTAGGAGGAGTCCTTCTTGTTCCGCGCAGGGGATAACGCCTGAATCAGCTCGATTCGAGGAATGATCATGTCGTCCGTCGTGATGTTCTCCGTTCCCCGCGTCGTGCCGGTCGGGAGCCACTCGGGAGCATCCGTAGTGACAATATTGAAATCGCTCTTCGCGGTAGCAACTAACCCTTTAGCTTTCGCCATTTGTGATTACTCCATTACAATTAACAGACGGGACCTCCCGCCAGTACCCGGCTTGCGCCGAATTCGTCCTTATGCCTTCGTAATCGAGGCACGCGTGAAAGGAGAAACGTTCAGGAGTTCATCCGGATACGCCTCACCGCTCTTGACCATATTCTTTACCGTAGCCTTTAACGTCGACGGATTCACAGTCTCGGCGATCAAGTCCGACCGACCGTTATCGCGCAGCCACTGGTAGAAATCAGCCTTCTTGTCCGCCTTGACCGACACGTGCATATCTGCGGTGAGCGACACCCGTCCCACCCCGGTGACGTTGATTCGGTCGATCCCCTCCTCTTCCATCTGCCCGGGGATCTTGGTGATTCGCAAGAAGTCAAAATGCTTGTTCAGTTCTTTCGCCTGAGCTTCGAGCCGGTCCTTCTTGCCCTGAATCTCGTGCATGCGAATTATCAGCTCGGTGAGCTTTAATCCGTCGTAGATCCGGAATTCCTCGTTGAGTGCGTCTTCAGATGACATCTTCCACCTCCGTCGAATCAATTTCTACAAGGACCAAAGTGTATATCCGGTCTCGGTTATTCCACTTGAGTACTGGGAACTTTCGGACGCCCTGAGCTGCCAGTACAGCGAATACAATCCCCGTGACAATTGGAGATCCAGACGGTGCGATATAGTCACGCTGCGGGTCAAAGGTCTCGAGCTTCGATCGGATGACGTGTACCAGTTTACGGTTATGGACCGAAGTTCGTACATTCGAGACCTCAGACGCGGTTAAGAATGTGGGTTCCCCCCACCGATCAAGGTCGGTGTAGTTCGCGGTAGTGACTTCTTGGGTCACGAATACTCGGAATGACATCGCTCTATTCCTCTATGTAGCAGACTCCTATTATACCACTAGGAGAGTAATCGGCGTAAGATATCTTCGTTTGCATCATTAATGCTCCGGCGCACGTATTCGGAGACGTCCTTTTTACTTCGCAGTGCATCAAGCACCACCTCGTCCACCGACCCCTCGCACACCAGATCAATATAAGTAACCGACTTCGTCTGCCCGATCCGATGCGCACGATCCTCGGACTGATCACGATCGGTAAAGGAGAACGAATTCGAAAAATACACCACAGTCTCAGCCCGAGTCATATTCAGACCCACACCACCCGTTGCTGCATTGCCGACTAGAAACCGCGCTTTGCCGCGCTGAAATGCCTGGACATTATCATCCCGCTGCAGCTCCCCAATACCGCCGTGGATTTCTACTACGGATCGCCGACCGTAAGTCTCGCGTAAGGCCTCGCTCACCATCGCGATCTCCTCCAGAAATCGACACCAAATGATCACCGAGCCGTCGGTTTCCTCCATTATCGCCTTTAGCTCTTCGACCTTCGGATTCTTACCCGGGATACGACAATGCTCGTACATGTCCGGATTGTAAAGGTCAGGATTTCGCTCGTACGCAATGATCCCGCCACAGATCTCCTGTAGCCTGAGCATTCGCTCAAGCACTGACTTGACGGTGACGCCTCGATCTCCAGATACTGCTTTGTCTTCTTTAGAAATCTGTCGATATAATCTTTTTTGCTCATCAGTCATCTGCACTTCGCGCACAGCGAACACTTTCGGGGGTAACTCGGTGAGCACCTCGGACTTACGCACCTGGAAGATGAACGGGGAAATCAGTTCGATCAGTTCATCCAGATTCTGATACCCGACGATCTCCTTCCCCTCGTAGCCGCCCATCACCGCGTAGCGATTACGGAAAGAATAGAAATCCCCTATCCCGATGATATTCGGGTCCAGGAACTCGAACTGCATAAAGACGTCCATCGGACCATTCGCCACCGGGGTGCCGGTCATGATGAACCGGTACTCGGCTTTGCGGCCGAGCGAGACGCATGCCTTACTCCTCACCGCCGAATGGTTCTTGATCATGTGTGCCTCATCCACCACCATCGCGGCCCGAGTCGAAACCATCAGAAATGCGTCCGCGTAGTTCACGGCAGATCCTGCGGCGAGCGATTCGGTCCCGACGATAAGGATTTTGAACCGATCACCCGCCGTGTTCCACTTCTCGAACACTTTGGGCTTCGTGGTATCAAGCACCATGATGTCCGCCTCGAAGGGCAGGTGAATCCCGACCTCACGCTCCCAATTCCTGCGGGTCGAAAACTTAGTAACGACGAGGAGGCGGTCTACCTTTTGGTCAAGGTACAGCGCACCTAACAGGTCCAAAGAGACCTTCGTTTTCCCTGTACCCATGTCCATATAATACGCAAAGACATTCTTGTCGAATGCTCGATCAAGAGCTTGTCTCTGATACGGCCGAGGAGTCGTTCGGAAAGTGTAACCAGCCGGAAACATTGAGCCCTGAACAGGACGGGATTTCTCGAGAGCCGCTTGAGCTGCAGCAGAAGCTCGGTCAGTAAGACAGCGACTTTGAAAAGCACCGAGTATATACTCAGCATTAGCTCGCAACGCAGGAGCAGTCCACACTCTTCGACGAGAATCCCAGCGACGATTAGGAATCTGTCGCACTTTTTCCAGAAGCCAAGGCTGGGAAGAGACGATGAATCGTCCGGTTTTAGGGTCATAATCGATACTCGTCTCTTTAGAACTCGGTTGTAAATTCAGGCTCATCGACCTTGACCTCATATTCCTCGGTGATGGGAGCGTACCAGACGTTCAGGGTCTTACCACCCGGCACGCGGATTTTATCGTGTGAGGCGTTGCAATCGCGCCGCAGCGTGGTCCACAGATCCATGCCGGTCTGAACCTCGGCTTTATTCCGCTTCAAGTACTCAGAGAAGGCGGTCCCCCGGAACACTACGCAACGCGTCCCGTCGATGACCTGCACGATCGGGATGTTACGCAGCAGCGCTTTACGATCACTGGTGTCCTTCCCGTCCTTGGACAGATCGGCCTTCTGCACGAACTCGGCGAACTTCGCTTGCACGATCCCTGACGCCGACGCCTCCTTCGGCACCTCGATCGTCCGGATATTCGGTACCAGCGGATCCAACACCCGGGAGCGCCAATTATCGAGGGTGATCTTCGGGATGTTGATCTTGAGTCGCTCGAAGATGAGCGTACCCATCAGGCTCGGGTCCCTCAGCACCACGGTCGGGATGTTCGAGATCAACTGCCCGTTGACGTGTATACCCCACCGAGGCGGGTCCGACAGGTATTCGATCAGCTCCGAGAACTGGGGTAGCGCGTCGTGGGCGTCGAGTACTTTTTTCTCATCCATCGAGATTCCGAACTCGCGGGTTACACACACCTTCCGATCGCAAAGCGACTTGCAGGGCTCCTCGGCACACCGATACAGGTAGTCGCGCCGTGAGGCGGAACGAATGACCTTTTTCGCTTCCGCGTTCCCGAGCGGTTTATCGAACATCGTACCGTTAAGCGCTACCGCGTCGTCGAAAAAGTTATCGGGCCTCGCCCTCTTCAGGTACACGGTGACGTTGTACAGCGCCTCATTCCGAGCACCGGACTCGACGCCGGAGTGAATCATCTTTTGGATGCAGGGTGGTGCCTCCAGGTGCTCGCGAAGGGTAAGCTCGGCGAGTTGCTCGACGGTGACGCGCTTGCTTTGCGCATATTGAAGGAAAAGATCAAACGAGAGCTTGTTGCAATCATCGTCGAATCCGTACCTGAGCGTCTGCTCAGCGTCGAAGTAGCAAAGGTTAATCCAGTTACCAAGCGCCTTCTCGCCACTCGAAGTTACGAGCGAGTCCTGCTTCGGAAAGATCTCGGTCTTGTGCTTAATCCCCAGTACATCCCGCCACGATCCGAGCACCCGTCGCACCTGCTTGGCCGGGAGGTATTCGTCGCCAAAAAGGTATAGGTGTGCACCCCCGCGTTTGGTCCGGCACATCACCAGCGGAAGCCGGTACTCGTTGATCTTGGCTTGCAACGCCTTGAAATCAATATCCTCCGGCGACTCGTGCTTGTCCACATCGATCGCCCCGAACTTGCAGGTACCACCGTCCGAGACAGGAACGATCCCTAACCCGATTCCACCCTCCAGGTGTTCCAGGTACTGGTCGTTCGAGACCTCCCCTTTTACCGTCGACATGTTCCCGGAGACCGGATCCCACCGCCCGTAAGAGCGCAGGTTCCCCGAGAATAAATCGGCGAAGTCGTTCACTAACCCTTCCATCCTTTATGTTCCTCTATCTATTACTATTGACACCACCTCGGTGGGCTGGTATAATTATAATACATCTCTCCCCGGAGCGCAAGTCTTAGCATTGCTCCGACCTTGTTCCACCGTTCCATTATGATGGAACACAGGTGGAACAGCCAGAACCCTCGTCACGTAAGGCCTCTCGGCAATTGTTCCATTGTTCCATGCATATATACGTATATTATTCGTGTTTCGAACTTGAATATGTATATATATCAGATGGAACAGTGGAACAGGAACATGAATACCACTGCCTCAGAACGCCCGTCCGACGGAGCCTCAGAGCTAGTAGGCTGTTCCTACTCTGTTCCATCTCTGTTCCACCACAGTGGAACAACGGAACGGTCTTGAGGGGTTCCAGACGGCAACCCTGCTCCACGGGCCACATGAGTCATCGCCAGGGCAAGGTTCATGCGGGTGTGCAAAACAAGAACCGCAAGGAGAGCCTCTCGGAGGCGCTCGAACCCCCAGTGGCTATTAACGTAGCTCGCTACCTCTGCAAGCTCAACGGAGACCCCAAGGAGCCAGCCGGAGACCCATCCTCGCGCCCCTGGGTGTCCTCCGGATATTGAGGAGTAGGTTTCCTTGCTGCCGCTTGGCTTCCGGCGAGCGCTCCACCGATGTTGACCAGGGCGGATTGGGATTTTAACGCCGCCTCTTCCGCTTGCAAGCTTCGCAGAATGCCCTCGATCACCGAGTCTAGTCCCGTGGTAGGAGTGGTGAGCTTACTCGCCACGGATTGTGCCGTCTGTTCCGGCATCCCAGTGACCCGGGGGAACGTTGCGCGGAGTGCTTCGAGCGCCGCCTGGACCGACCTACCCGACAGCGCCGCCTGGACCGACCTACCCACCCCGGAGGCCTCCTGAGAGTCAAGGTCGGTATCGATCGCAGTCCGTCGGAACCCGGCTTTCTCGGTGTTGAGCATCTTAGATTCCTCGAGAAGTCGGCTCTTGAACTCGTCGAATGCTCGGTCGTCCCTGAACGCTTGCCGTATTTTGGCTTCGCTATCCTTAGGGAACACCGTACGTAGAGGATCTGCTGCACCGCCCCCTGCGCGGAGTCTCTCGAGCATTGATTGTGCGATCCCAGCACGGTAAGCGTCGTAAACCGAGGGGTTCCGGGAGAAATCTGCGATCTCGCGCCGCATAATCATTTCGGGGGACTGATACACGCGTTTACCCTTCTCCATAGCATCGAGCATCTCGGAGTCCCCGGCATACTGGAGTCGCGCTTGTTGGTACTGGGGCGAGAGCTTCTCCATTTCTTGAACCAACCGATTTCGCATACCCATTAAGGTCACGCCTTGGTGCGACACTTTACGGGTGATCGAGTCTGTTTGCGCGTCAATTAGGTCATCCAATGCGAGCTTCGTCTCGTGCAGCCCACGGAGCACGTTTTGGGGCTTCGAAACATCGATCCCCTGGTCTTCCATCCTGCGCTGGCCGACTTTCATCGCCTCTTTGAACGAGGGTAGATTCGAGAGTCTGGCCAGATCCTGCGAATTCTGCGGGGTGAAAATAGGAGCATTTGACCACGCATCTTGGTAGAGCGCGTTGGCCGAGGTTCGCCTGGAATCTAGTAGGTTCTGGACGTCGGTGTAGAAGTCTTTGCTACCTGACATCAAGGTACGGAGGTCGTCAGACACCCGAGGGACTCGTCCCACCTCGCGCTGCACAAGAGCGCTTTTGGTTATGTCCCTTGCTTGTCCCGGTGCCTGGGAGGCACGGCGAAGCAGGTTCGCGGTAGCTTCTCCAATATCGGCCAGGGTCATTTCACCACGTTGTACCGCTTGAAGCGTTGCTAGTGCCTGATCCGGAGTCTTGCCGTCCTGCTGCAATGCTCGAGAAATGACGATGTCTGCCGCTTTATTATCGTCGCCAAATCCCATCTTCGCTTTCAACGCTCGGAAGGAGGGCATCACTGCGTACTTGCCGAGCACCCCGAGCCCACCCGCGAAGAGCGACCCCTGAGCAGCTCCTCGGGTCATTTCGGCGGGAAGATCACTTGGTGGCTTCTCAGTGGTTCCAGCAGCGGTTATCGCACCCTGCCCCGCGCCGTACCCCATTGCTCGGGGGATTGAGGGGGAGGAGCCAAAAAGGAACTGTGCTACCTTCGGAGCAAATCTCGCTGGAACCTGCGGAGCTAGGGATGCCCCGCCCGTTATCACTGCGGGGACTGCAGCACCGGCGACCTCGGCGATCGTACTTTTAATCGGGTGCTCTTCCTGGTATTTGCGGAGTGATTCGCGTTCGGCTTTAACGAGGTCCGGGTAATTACCTCCAGAGAGCGACCGAGCACCAGCCATGGCTTCGTCCGCGAACCCCATTGTAAGTCCCTGTGCGAATGCAGCAGGCATGCCGGAGAGATTTGGTTCTTCGCGCTTGATCGGCGTCTTAGGGGTCCAACCTTGAGCATTTCCGGATTTACGAGCCACGAATCGCTCGATAGTCTCGTCCGACGTATTATCCGGGAATTCGTAGATGACACCATTGATCAACCGCTCTTTAGCCATTACTGTTTCTCCCTACCGGTAGCGTCTACCTTCACTCGCGGAGCGGCAAAATACACAGTGTGAGGCACCCAATTCGGGTTCATGATCAGTTTACCGTTTTTGTCTCGAGCGATGATAGGATTGGCATCTAAATATCTTCGCCATTCAGCAGTAGCATGAGGAGTAATAGCACCATTAACCGCCGCGTAATTGGACATATAATTTTGGTAATCGCGGTCACGAAGTCTTTGAGCCAGCTGGTATTGAATGATCATGTCATTGCTGCTTCGCTCTTTGTCTGAGGAGAACGTCCCGAGGCGCATCATCTGCACGTCGATGTTCGACACGTTAGAATCGCCAGGAATCCTGTTCTGTTTCGCAGACAGCGCGGCCAGCGAGTCGAACTCGTTGAATTTCGCACGGTCACCGGAGAAGTATTTCGCGGCCTCACCGATACCGTACCCCATTCCCTTCACTATCCCGGTGTTGATCTGTTTATTTAGCTCAAGTGCGCGGCGCAGGTTATTTACGTCGTCGTCCAGTCCCGCGAGGAAGGGATTAATCTTCTCGGATACATATTTGTCTGCAGCCTCTCGGTCCCGGGTCTGCTTATCAGCCCTTTCCTTTGGCGTTAGCCCTGCGTACCGATCTCTTGTATCCAGCGGCACCCCGGCTGCTCTCGCGGTCTCGGCGACTGCGGTGGGATTTCCAGTGCGGCGATTCTCTTCGATCTCCTGACGCAATCGGCTGGCCTGAAGCCTTGAGGTTTCGATGCTCTGGGACTTCGAGGATTCTTCAAGATTTCGAGCGCGTGTAACTATTTGCTCCGCCCGTTGACGATCGCCGATCTTGAGCGGATCTCCACCGAAGGAAGCCAGCGCTCTCGCTACGTCAGGATTCTCTCTACGGAAAGCCTCGCGTTGTAACTCTGCTTGCGCCGATTGTCGACCCTCGGGTGTTGCAAGGTCCACGCCGAGTCTTGCTCCGACATCGGTTAAAGGTTTATTCGCCTGGGCCACCCTGAATCTTGAGGCAAACGTGGGGTCGGTCAGCGATATGCCTTGTGATGCCGCGAACTCTCGCATTTCAGGCGTGGCCGTATTTATGGCCTGAAGCTCTAGAATTCGCTGGATGCCTTTCGGGGATCTTGGGTCGATACCTTCGGACTGGACTTGCTGCTGGAAAGCGGTAAGCTTTGGGATGAGCTTCGATGCAATGTTGAGGCCCAGTGTTGCAGCCTCCTTCTCCTCTCTGATTGCACTGTTTGCAAGATCCAAGCGCATTTTCGCGAGTTCAGCTGCACGTGAATCCTCTTTCGATTGAGCTTGTTGGTAGGACCCCACTGCGGCACCGAGCGATTCGCCAAAAGAGCCGGTGCGCGTAGGTGCTAAGAACCCCTGAGCGAGTGCGAGCATCGTGGGATCCACTCGCCCCTTGCGATTCTCAAGTGCTGCTTTCATCGCTTGCCGCGCCGCCATCACCTCGGCCATAGCTGCCTTGTAGGCTTCGGTCTCCGATCCCATCGCTTGTCTTCCGAGCGCGGACAAGGACACGTCTTCGAGCTTGTTCGGATCGACCTTGAGCATTTGCGCCAGGAGTGGGCTATAGCCGCTCGCGTCTTCTACGGTATTATCCATTTTAGGTCCCTAAGTCACCGCTAGGTATATTCGGTATCCCCGGCGGAGGCCCCAGCTTGGTAACCCTTCCACCAATCAGCAATCGCTCCACCACCATCGTCGCCGCTTGTTCCGAAAAGTTTCTTAAAGGTATCGGTAATTCCTTCAACTGCCGATTTACCACTTGAACCCGCAGCGAAGAGCGACCCGAGTCCGGCGATTTGGGACAGGGGCGAATTAGAGTAAGCACCCGGCATCGGACCCTTGTAATCCTCGGTCACTGTGGACGGCACTTTCAGGTTCGCAAAAATGTCGCCTGCGGCTTTTGCCGTAGCAATCGGTGCCAGTAGCTTTGACTGCTCCAAAGCTTGGTTCTTCGCACCTAGATCGAACTGGCCGGTAATCGATTTAATTGCCGCGTCCAAATCCGCTTGTCCGATACCCTTAGTTGTTTCTGCTGCGGTACGGTAGAGACCAGCCTGAGTTCCAGCGGTTTTCACTGCTTCGTTATAAGCGTCCGCCATCGCTTTAGTCTGCGCACCAGTTAGATTTGCTTGAATATCCGCACCCATCTGGCCTAGCGCACCAAGCATCCGTTGCGACCCGGTTCCGCCCGAACCACCGAAGAAGGCTTTCAACGCTGGGGTCAGATTCCGCTGCATGTTTTGCTGCGAGAGTCGCTCCATCTCATCCACCACCCCGGGCATTCTTGCGCTGCCGTCCTCGGGGGTGTATCCCGAGATAAATGGGTTCAGGTATTGAGAGATGAGTTCCGGGGTGATTCCTTGCCCAGCCTTCTCGGCCAGATCAGCGGCGTCGGTAAAGTAATCGCCGTACCCCTCAAGTTCATTTGACCGAGCAAGTGCTTCGGTCTGAAGCGGATCAAAACCTGCGACTAGACTCTCACCTAACGCGGGTGTGAAGGTCTTGCCGTCTGCGGAAAACGTTCCGAGTGCACTGGTTCCGAGTTTGGCGAGATTTTCGAGGTAATTCGTGTACCACGTTGGACCAGTCGTATCGATAGTCTTTTTGGTGGTAACATCAGGTAATGCCGACCCTTGTGTAAGGCTCATTATTTCGATCCTCTAAAATAAGCTAAAGGGCTTTTAGCAGGGGGTGGGATCTTTTTAATCGACCCTGATCGCTTATGTTTCCTAATCGCCTCGCGCATTGCATCTAATCTTCGTGCCCCTTCTTTGTTCGACCCATCGCCCAGTGCCGCTACGATTTCCGCATCGAACACGTACTCACCATCCGCGAGCCTTGCCGGGATCAGGTCGTCCTGCCCACCCCCTGCACCTTGCACGTAGTGCGAACCCTTGTGTGGTGTCCCACCGACTGCGGCTTGCAGCGCCGAAGGCATCATTATACCACCCTGGGCGTACTTTTGGACAGATCCCCCGTTCAAGTACGGTCCGAGCATGCTATCGATCGATGGTTCTTTACCGTATGCATAATAGTCCATATCACCCTTCTTGGGTACTTGAGGTTCTTTACCGTATGCATAATAGTCCATATCTCTCATCTTGGGTACTTGAGGTTCGACACCTGAAGCGCGGCGCAGCGCGGATACCGCCGCCGTGTCCTGCTGCTCTTGGGAAGGGAAAAGAAACGGGAACATCGCCGCGATCGAGGGTAGGTCGGTGCGGAATCTTCCACCTAGCCACACCGCTTCGGGCATCTCAATCTCGGACGTCACCGCAGGTGCAGCGCTCATAAGCATCCCGCCACCCCTAGTAGGCGCTGCCGCGCGAAAGGAAGTGGACTTGGTCGTCGACTTTTGCGCAGTCTGCACGGTTTCTGCGGTGACGGGCTCAGGGTCTTTAACCTCGATCTTCTCGATCTCTTTTGGGGTGAGGTCTTGCACCGTTTTGGTTTCGGTCCTTACTACTTCGCCCGACCCTGTAACCACCTCGGTCACCACCACTTTCCCCGTGTCGGTGTTTACGCGAATTTCGGTGGTTGTGTTCGTGTTATTGTTTATAGTGACATTGGTCGTCACATTCGATGTCGTGTCCTTAGTCGTAGTCGAGGTCCCGTCAACAGTTTCGGTAACTCGAGTTACAGTTCCAAGATTCTTGTCTGAAGTGGTGGTTGTGACCGCACCGGTTTTCAGATCCGTGGACACTGAGCTGGTTGTCCCATTATTGGTGTCTGTAGTAGTGTCTGTAATCACCCCAGTCTTGCTCTCGACTACCGTGCTGCTGTTCACTCCAGTGCTGTCGTTTAGAACGACCGTGTTTTTTGTTCCGGTATTCGGATTCGTAATCAGCGTAGTCGATGCCCCGGTGTTCGCGTCGATTTTGGTGTCAGTTGTCACTCCGGTCGCTGGATTTACTTGAACACCGGCCCCGATCTTCACTCCAGTGTCTGCTACTACCCCAGACTTGGTATCAGTACCAGTTACTACCCCAGACTTGGTGTCAGCACTAACATTTGTGGTCGCTCCAACAGTTGCCCCTGTTGTAGCGCCTGTATTTACACCTATATTTGTTGCGGTTGAACCGTCACCAAAGGTTCTTTCTGGTCGACCGCCAAGAACTGTTGCGGTTGAACCGTCACCAAGGGTTCTTTCTGTTTGACTGCCAAGATCTGTTGCAGTTAAGTCGTCACCAAGGGTTCTTTCTGTTTGACCGCCAAGATCTGTTGCAGTTAAGTCGTCACCAAGGGTTCTTTCTGGTCGCGCAGTTATTGAAGACTTTACGGTAGTTGTCAGATCACCTAGCGTGAAGTTCGTTCCGTCGGCGTTTGTGCCTACCACCGTTGAGGGAGAAACTTGCTCGCCATTGCCCGTAATCGCAGCGCCAAGTGCATCACCAAGTGTGATGTCATCGCCTGACTTGGTTTCTCCAACGACAGTTGATAAGTTTTCAAGGCTAATGTCTTGGTCCTGCAAAGCACTTGAAGCGCTGCTCAGTCCAAAATTCGCAACTAAGTTGTTTGATACTTGTGAAGCGGTGTCATTGCCCAGTACATTTGAAAGGCTAGTTACGATTTGCTGCCCAGAAGCCGCTAAGTCAGGAGATGACGTGAGTGTGTTAACGACTTGTTGAGCTTTTGAATCCCCATAAATCGTTTGAATCGTGTTGAGCGAACGGCTAACCGCTTCGGGATCTGAGCCAATTGGGGGGCGTGAGCTTTCCGAAATATCTTGAGCCGTTGATATAGGCGTTGTTGTAAGAGCGCCACCTTTTCCTGTGTATCCGCCTAAAACCGCGTTGGTCAAAGCTGTGTTTGCGTCAACCGCTCGTCCGGTTGCAACATCGCCAGCAACTGACCCTAAACCCTCTTGAAGCGCCTCTTCACCGGTTTCTTTACCAACTCGCGTGGTGGCTCTCCCTCCAAAAGAAGTTGTTCGCCCGAGCGCAGCATCAGTAATTTTTCCAAGCGTAGCCTGAACTACAAGTTCTGTTGCACCTTGGGCCAAACCCCTTGTACGACCTTCGGCCAAAGCTTGCTCATGGGTTTTTCCTTCATCGATAGCTTTTTGGTAGCCTTCAATTGTTCCGCTACCTCCAGTTTCGCCTACATCAATCAACCCGCCTGCTACGAGCGCACCCCTTACGGTGCCACCGCCAAAGAAAATCCCCGGCCATTCCTGACGCAGTTCAACTTCTACTTGACGCGCTAAACCGCTGTTTCCGTCTAAGATGCGCCCTGCGACAATACCGGCTTTTGCAAAAGGATTCGTTGTAGCTTGCACAAGTCGTGTTGTTTCTTCCCAATTTGCGGTATCTTGCGGCCCGGTACCTATTGACTGACCTAGCTTAATAAGGTCTTCACCACCTTCGATGATGTTAAAGGCAAGAGGCTTATCACCTAGGGCCAGCACGCCACCACCCACAAGGTCGCGCATCGTGTTACCCGCCGCTTCGTAAGCTGTGCTTACGCTTTGCGTCCAAGGGCTATCTGGGTTGTTTTTCAGATAATTTATGGCGGCTTGGTGATTTGTTTGTGCAAGCGTTGATAAATTCCTTCCCATTTCATTTAACACCGATCTAACACCGGTGTTAAACATGCCGGTCGCGTTCCTGTCAGCAATTTCCTGCTTAGAAAGCGGGAGCTTTACCGTAAAAGTTCTTCCTCCAGGGCCAGCAACCTTCACAGTCTGCCCTGATTGAGCAGTTGGTGTTGTATCTTGCTGTGATGTACCTGATTGAGCAGTTGGTGTTGTATCTTGCTGTGATGTGTTTGCTTCAGATACGGTTGTAGAAGGCCCTGCTGTTGTCGTTCTACCTGTTAAGTCAGGTCGTTCTTGCGCCGTTGCGGTACTATAACTCCTGCCCTGCCAAGTGAAAGTTGCTCCAGCACCTAATTTTTCTCGGGCTAGTCTATAAGCATCATTAAATGTGGATTTACCTGCGATTTCTGCTCGAATGTCAGGTAAGTTCGCGGCACGTTCTTGAACCCGTTCGCCAGGAGTGAGTTTGCCACCTTCAATGATTGCTCTGCCTTGCATAACTACATTATTGATTTCTGCATCTGCGTAACCGGCCGATGTCATTGCGTTTCGTAACTGCTCTTCCGTGCCTTTTCCAGATGTGAAATTGCTATATGCAGATTGAATGCTGCGATTGTTCTCTAATCCGATTGCCTTTTGTGCATCAATACCATTAAGCAGGTTATTGGCTCGCTCCGAGGAAAATCCCGCCGCCACCATTTGCGCCAAGGCAGTGTTGCGCTCTAGCTGTGCAATACCGGACTCTGGGTTAACCTTTGAATACTGCATCATGATATCGACGCCTGTCCGATTCATGGTTGCTGTACTAACAAGTCTTGTAACTTCCGACTCGGGCAAAGGTTTTCCAGAAGGGTCTTTAAGTAGTCTTAAACTGTCTGCAAGATCGGTTGGCTCAATTGTAGAGCCAATGGCTGAAAAGTCTCTAAGCAAGCTGCCAACCGCTTGATTCGTTTGCGCAAGACTAATCTGCTCATCTTCAGTTGGATTGTTACTTGCTGTTAAAGAATTTAGTGCGCCAGTACCTATGGCTTCTCCGGCATCCATTTGCGCCGCTTCTTTTGCGGTGAGCTCCACGAGATCAGGATCGAAGGTCGTGTCGAGCGAAGTTATACTCGTTCTAGGCGCTACAATACCCACAGTCGCGGCTTTGGACACATCGAATGCGGTCTGGTCATCCGCTCCTGCGGCTTTAGCAGCAGCAAAGGCCAAAGCACCTAAATCCTGCTTGACGTCTAGACTTTCTTTATCGGCAGTCGAGAGCGCAGCGACCCGTGAGTAACCGCTGTCACCGATTTGGAACCCAAGTTGAGAATCAATGTCGGCTATATTTGCTGCATCTGCCGTACGCAAAATATCTTGGTACGTGTCGCCAGTATATGGAGTGTCAAGACTGCGATCAATTGGGGCATTACCTGTTCCTGCTGCTCGATGAACCGTATTTCCTAAATTCACAGCAGCATTTACCATAGCTGCAGGGTTTCCGGACTCTAAAGCATCTGCAAAAAGAATTGTTTGTCCCGCTGCAACAATTTCTTGATTTCCCATCGCATTACCAGCGGATACTAATGCTGCACCTGTCTTCCCTTCGCTTAATAAATCGACGGTATTTACCGTTTGGAGCACTTGCTTTACATTTACACCATCAAAAATTTCTATATTCCCGATGTCTGCACCTACTTTACTACCCGCAAGTGTCACAGCAGCTTGAAGCGCATCTCCTTTCTCTACAGCATCTGCGACTCGAGCAACGGTGGCTACCGTGTCTAGCCCTGCCAGTGGGGCAAGCGCAGCGATAGCTTGGAGCGGTTCACCTTCTTTTATTGCAATCGCAGCATTTGCTGCTATGGCAAATGGTTGTACTGGGGAAGGGAAAATTGATGCAATCGCCAAAATAGGCGCATAATCTGAATACCAAGGCGCCTTGTAAATAACGCTGCTTTCAACAGAAAGCCCGCCATTTTCTTGCGGAACAAGATCAAAGCCCCACGTTGAACGGCCCGATTGCAAAGTTGCAACATTCTCTACTCTTTCGTTGATAGGAATGTTTTCAATATTGCTGATTCCGGCTTTTTCAAAATTACTAAATATTGCCCTTGCATCTCTTGCCCAAAGATTCCCTAATGGGGTGTTTACTTTTTCATCGCCTAAGGCCGCCTTTGCCAAAGTTTCAAGCGTTGAATTTCCTTTCACTGCTTGTAAAACCGAATCTAATCCATAATCTCTAACTACCGTACCAATATCAAAATCTTGACCAACTAAACCCAATTCAGGACCTTCAGAATATTGTTGCGTAGGATTTTTTATCGCTCTTGTAAAAGTGTCTTTAATTTCTGTTAAACTTACAGCCGGAGTAGAAAGATCATTCGGAGATGAAGGATTTTCTGAAGAAGTCGTCTGAGATACTCCTGTTGTTGATAGAAGTGGAGGTGGTGTTGAAGGACGGTAAGCATCAATATTGCCTACGCCGTGTTGATCTGCTATTTCTTGAATTTCTGCATGACTTTTACCTTGCCCTACAAGATCATTGTAGATTTGTTTAAGTTCTTCTGTATAAGTAGGTGAAGGAGAAGGGGGAGTATAGACAGCCCCATAATAATCGTCATATGTATATGCTAGAGGGGATGGAGGTGGAGGTGGAGGTGGAGGTGGAGGTGGAGGTGGAGGTGGAGGTGGAGGTGGAGGTGGAGGTGGAGGTGGAAGTGCAAGATATGCATCGACTACGTCTTGGCTGTACCCCGTCGCCTGCGAAATTCGCGCATTACTGACCCCATATTGTTCTGCTGCTGCATTAATTGTTGCTGCTTTCTCGGCGTCCGAACCACCCCCTGCCAGCACTGCGTCTATATACGCTTTAATATCCACATCAGTTACAAATTCTGGCAATCCTGTCTGTGGATTCTCGTTTCCTGAACCGCCAAGAAGCTGCAAAATACTTGCTTCGCGCGGAGTAATGTGCGCAAGTATGGTATCGCCGTAGCGTCCGGCTTTACGTACCTCTTCAGCGTATTTTTTGAGCGGACTCATCTTTACCTTCCGTTCATGGCGCCTATTATTTCACCGCCGTGCTTACAACGTTAACTAATTCCGTAGCCCAGTCATCCCAATTCTCAAACACATAGGGACTAGGTACCGCGTCTTTGACGAACAAATCGATCCCAGCGAATCCTGCGGCCCAAGATTTCCAATTGTCTTCACTTTCTGGAATCTCGAGCTGCTGCGCACCATAAGCCTCGACCATGAGCGAAGCCCAAGAATCCCAGGTATGGTAACGAGGATCGTAGACTAGCGCCATTATGAATAACCTCGAACATCGCCTAGATCCGCGCTTAGCAGTAATTTTCCCAGCTGGTAATTACCACCAGCAACGTTTGATACGAACTGCAGCCGTAACTCTCGACGTTGCTCACGAAGATCGATCTTAGTGGTCGAAGAATCAAAAGTGTACGGTCCCGTAGTATCGTCAGTCCCCTGCGCGTAAGACCTGCCTTTAACGTACATATCCATCTCACCAGAGAGGATAAAATCGGGTTCTACCCGCTCCAAGTGCAACCAATTGTTTTGGCCGGTGGCTGTCGGTTCTGAGGGTCCACCTGAGACCCACCCAAGGTCGTTGGTCTCGAAATAAGATTCGATCGCAAGCACCGAAGCGCCATCAACGGCGTCGGTCCCGTATTCGTGTTGCCACATGGTAACGTAATTTCCGATTGTGGCGACGGTAAGCAAGAGTCCAGCACCGGCGGGGATAGAAGCAGACAGTACGTCCCCGACCGTGTAACCTTGTCCCGGGTTGTAGATGATAGCTGAAGTGATAATACCACCAGCGACGATAATGTTCGCGGTAGCGCCAGTTCCGGTGCCGCCCGTCAAGGCTCGATTATTGTAAGTTCCATTAGTGTATCCAGCGCCAGAATTAGTGATTGTGAGGCTCTCGATACCGTTCGCAGATGCGATTTCATTCCCAGCTTCGATCGGTCGTGCGAAGACTTGCGAGAAATATCCGGTGGATCTACGTGCTCCGACCGCTGTACCGACATCGTACCAGCAGTTTTCGCGAATATTGTAGATCACCGCATCATTGCATTCAGACTCGGAGGATCCATTCGGAAAGAACCACCAGACCTCACCGAAACGGGGAACCTTGGTAACCCAGACTTTTTCACGATAGGTGTAATTAAGATTATCGAAGAAGTAGTTCTGATTAAACGAATTCGGAATTTCCTTTACGACTCCATTATATAATAGGAATCGATCGACGCCGCACCAATAGTAAATACCGTCGTATTCTATGACGCATTGCGAAGACATGATCGAAGACTGGGTCGAAATGATATCGGAGCGCCAGTATTGAGTGATCGTCGTCGCGCCTGCGGTAATCGTAGTCGGAGCAAGACTGACACGAACCAAAGAATCCAGCGACCAAAAAAGTCCCGAGGGTGAATTTGAACCGCCTCGAACCGGTAGTCCTTGAACAATTTTACCAGTGGCAACGTTCACCTCGTTTGCGTCAGCGGTGACCCAGTCCTGGAAATTAGCACTTGAACAATTGCGTATTAATCCATTATTACCGTAGACGAACACATAGGGGTGCAGGACCACCACGCCACCCGAGACGCTGACGTTATTGTCGAACGTAAGGGTCGCTGCGCCAGTGGTCAAAGCGTTGGTCGAAAATGTCACCGTAGTACTTACAATGCTAACTACTGTAGTCCCGGCCGCGAAATTCGTAGACGGTGAGACGGTTTGACCTTCGCCGATTAATGGGTTAGCCGTTGCTATTGTGCCCGTGTTAGAGCCAGTGGTAAGAGTGACCGAATCGGTAAACGTTCCGATCTTCCCAAGTGCGGACCCCGTAATGTCACCGGCCAGCACCGGGGTGTTAGCTGAGCTGTTAAGATCCGCGAGATTCTGTCCAGGATGTGCAAGAAGGTAAGTAAGACCAGACCCCAGTGTGTCCGTGAAGGAGTCGAATTGCCAAAGATTATTCGCGTTGGCCGTGAAATCGGTAAGTGTCATGTTTGACACTCCGGAGCCAACACCACTGTTATTTACAGGAGTCTTCTGGAGACCACCCGAGTAGCCAGTGAACACATTGTTCAACACCCCTTGGGGGTTCACGAACATTCCTCGCACTGGTCCACGAATAGAACTGGTGATCTTCGAATACCCGCCGATCTTTCTGGGTCTTCCACGTTGGAACCGTACCCAGCGACCGTCCGTGTAGTACAGCTTGTCAAAAAGCGTACCATCCCTTTGGATTCCTGGCTTCGTGTCTAGAGCGAAGACTTTAGAAGTCATTAAAACGCACCCCCGGCTAGGCCCTCGGACGTCAAAAGGAACTTATTTACCCCAGTCACTGCGAATGCTAATTGACCCGCTGCGGGACGCCAAAGCCCGGTACCGGTTTCGGAAGCGAAGGACAACGATGGTGTGGTGACAGTGCCGTCCAATAGAGTCACCGTTGCCGAAGTCACCGAAACCGAACTCGCGGTGAAAAAATTCGTGCCGTCGCAAATTACCGTGGCTCTGGTACCTTGCGCCACCACAGTCGTTGCGCCCAGGCCAGTGCTGAGAGTCAGCGTGAATGAACCCGAAGTCTGATTGTTAACTACGTAAAGATTCACGACCGGGGGGTAAATCACTGTTGCGTTGCTTGTGAGTGCGCCAGTGAAGGTTTGGATGTTGTTAGTCGCTTCGCTAGAATTCAACGTCGTCGTGCCACCAGGAGCGACGGATTTCACTAAAGCTGTGAAAGCAAAATTCGCATTCACCCCATAACCGACCGTAATATAATCACTGCCAGTACAGACGATGAAAGACGATTCCCCGGGGTTGAAGACCTTGGCGGATGTCCCATCAATTAATTCAGCACCAGTAGTCGAGACCGTGAACGCGCCAGTACCGTTGTTTTTAAACAACGCGAACCAGTTATCGCCCAACGTCGATGCGGCAGGTAACGTGTAACTCCCTGCACCACCTGACCAGAGTCGCGTTTGTGCGCGATCGGTGGTAGCGAACGTACCACCCGATGAAGCTGCAAGCACTGGGTGGCTTTGATTTAACGTGGTCGTAATCGCTAGGAGCCCTTTACCTGCCAGTGCTGCCGCGTCAGCCCCCGAAGATCCGATTCCAAACGCGATAACTCCCCAAGTACCTGCAGCCGTAGAATTCGTGGTGACGTAGATGTACTGCGCCTGTCCAGCGGCGATGGAAACTATCGTATTCCCAGCATTATCGGCAACTGTAAAAGCACTAGCGCCTAGATTCCGTATCAGCGAGTCCGTGCCGTTCGACGTGGCGTTGGCGGCAGGCATCCGGAGGGTGAGCCCCGCCGTGGTCGGCAGTACTTCCATAATCCTCGAGGCATAAGTACCGGTATTACTATTGGCCAGGGGCCATTCGAGCGTGGTATTTGCCGAAAGAGTGAACGATCGATAGCTTACATCAGTAGGCTGGACGATGTCGCCGGTAAAAGGAGAGACATAAGTAGGCATATCATGTGTCCACGGCTACGGCTTGACGATCGGCGATGCGAAGCTTGTCTTCGGTCCTGAGTTCAGCGACGTATTTATCGTACATCGACTGCCAAATCGGGATCCGGGGGTCATTCTTCAGAAATGGCATCGCTTGCAGGAGTGACCCGTAGAGCATAGCCTGGGGCGCGTACTCGGTGAACCAGTTTGTTTGATTCGCGGAGTCCAGCGGCACTGGGCGCTCATAATAGAGCACCTCAAAAGCGTAGGCTGCAGCCGGAGTGGGTCCCAGAAACCAATGCGTGTAGTCATAATCCGCATAATAGAGCGGCACGCCGGTCTCAGTGGGGTCGGGCCAATAGTTCCGTATGTACTCGTAGCGACGTTCAAGCACCGGTCTACGTTCACCTGCAACAGTCACATTTATCGAAACCGTTTTTCGCCACCGCGCGGGCTTAGCCACCACCGGGTCACTTGCAGTGAGGGTTGAGGTATCTACCGTAAGGTTGCCAAGAAATTTAATCTCTGCCGCCAGGATCTGTTCGGCCAGCATGATGAACGTCGGGATTTTATCAACAGTGGCTGTATCTGTGCGTTCCAAGTAGGATTGAACGTCTGCAGCGAGGCTAGTGTAAGTCATCGTTACTGCCATGATTTCACCTCATGAATGCAGCTTCTGCTGCCCTCCTACGCGTAAGCCCGGGAAGAACCCTTCCCGCAGCTTTGTTCCATTTCATGCACTCTTCAGCGGCACCATCCCAATCCCCCGCATCAACGCGTTTCTTAAACGTGGAAACCCGATAGTTTCCTAAACCACAATTATAGACCCAACTTGTCACTGCGGCAATGCGTCGAGGTAGCGCAGTCTGAATCTTGGGTGAGAGCTTGGTTACGCCCTGTACAAAGTACTCTATGTGATGGTCCAGCGCCTCTTCGCACTGCTGTATCGTCCAGATTGTTCCGGGGTTGATACTCGGTCCGGTAGCACCCCAGCCGATTGTCCAAGGATGTCCTCGTGTGCCGGGGTCTGGGTAGGCTTGGACTCGTCCGTCAGGCAAACGCTTTGCTAACCCCTCAAACGGCTTGATGAAAACATCTTTGCAAAGCTTCTTAGCCTCGTTCATGACTTGTTGTACTTCTCAATGCTGCGACCTACGAACCAAAAAGTGAGCATCATGTTAAGCATGGCGAAATCGTCCTCGTCATAACTCTTGGTCAGTACCTCAGCCCAGTTAGCGTCGGTCTGGAAAGCAATTGTTAGACCGGCTGCTTTAACAGCCACGTAAACGCCAAAAGCAATCCAAGTAAGGCCCGGACGGGTAACAGCAGTGATAAAAGACGCAAGCCACCCAGCCTCCTTAGCAGTGACAGCCTGTTCCTTAAATGCCTCTTTAATCGTATCCATCTGCGAAATGGAGTAATCAACATACTTCTCCTCCATTTTAAACTCACCACGCATTTTCTCCAGGTCGGTCTGTAGCTGAAACATACTGAGTTCGTGTTTGCGCTCATTCTTTTTGTCCAAGAACTTCAAGACTTCCGGTGCAAGCCTGAATAAGCCCCCAAAGATTGAGCCAAGTAATCCGCCGCCAAGGAGATCAAACATACTATAGGCCGAAGAACTTCTTAACGAAGGTTGCGGCCACGCCTGGGCCGAAGAGGACGGCAATGATCGTCGCGTACAGCAGGTACTCAATGCGCGTCATGCGCCTGCTGCCAGACTCAAAAGACTTTTCGATTCCCGCATAACGCATCGCGCACTCGCGCTCATGAGCCTTCAGGTCGCCCTCAAGCTGCGCTTGTTTGACTTCCATTTCCATTCTTTTGTACCTCAGGTTCGACTTGCGCTTTGAGTTTCAACCAAAGTGGATGCGCACCTTGG
>Ga0194115_10000576_pt1 | contig 53365 bp, 45 predicted proteins | sample TA2MahsurfametaG_3_FD_148656 | JGI IMG/M metagenome (GOLD analysis project Ga0194115, IMG submission 148656) | Freshwater microbial communities from Lake Tanganyika, Tanzania - TA2015002 Mahale S4 surface | ecosystem: Environmental > Aquatic > Freshwater > Lake | place: Tanzania: Lake... | reverse complement strand
TGAATAATAATCTTTTTCGAAAATCGAAAATGAGAATTGAGTGTTTCCTGTGTTGATGAGGTTCAAGTAAGCGTCGGTTGGTGGAATGACAGCCTGAGATACATCAAAGTATCCGTAGTTCGGAGCCCCCCACAAACATCTCACACTACCATTGAAAATATTTTGGTTGTCAGCCATCTGTGTGCGTGTGGTTGGTATCGTTATCAAACCAGAGGGGGGGAATGATAAACACTCCTCAACCACTTGATTCACATTACTACCGAATGAAGGACAAATATAATATACAGGTGCCGATGAATTATTGTTCGGGTCACAAACATTTGGTTCCAAGAAAAGGTTTGCTTCGGGTATAATTACTGACCAAGTTTTTTCGGTATAAAATTTGCCGTCCGTAATTGCACCATTAATGTTTGAAGTTGAATAATTGTGTATTCTGACACCAGCATTGATACTTGTTTGTATCTCCTCGTTAGTGTACCCTGAATATAAATCTACTCCATTAACAAAATAACAATAATCGGAAATCAATTGTGGATAGAATCCAACTTGTTGAGTCAAAGTTTGTTGTCCAATTGTTTGCCCCGTAATTGATACATTGAGGTTGTTATACTTGAAATTGTATATGTGTGATAAATCACTTGTTGGTGGGTAATAGTTTTTCTTATAATCAAATCCTTTCCAAACGTTACCAATAATATCTCTACCGTTAGTCTTGTAGGTTTTATATCTGTGCCAAATTGAACCTAACTTTAAAATCCACGCATAAGGAACTTTATGAATTGCTCCAAACTTATTAAAACAAGATGCAATGTAATCGAGTTCGTTAAAACTGCTGTCTGTGGCTGTTTTATATCTCTCCCTTAGTGAAGCTAAAGGTAATGAATTGAGGAATAGATAAGCCGCAGCGACGTACGGGTATCTTTCGTTTGACCTTTGGTTGTTAGTACCTTCTTGAATCGCGTTAACAAAAAACGGAGTATTCAACATAGAGGTTGTTGATGAAAAAGGTATGGGTGAGCCACTTGGTGGTGTTGAAGTTATCACCCCTTCGGTTGCAAGAAACTTATTAGGTTCTGCCAACCTTGTTTGATAAAATTGACTTATCACAAAACTACTTTGTGGTGTCGGATTTTTCTGAGAAAGCAGATAACCGAAGTTTGTTACAGGTCTATTGGTTATGAAATCATTTAAATCAGAAAAGTTAGAAATAATATTTCGTTCCTTGAATACTTTTAAAGTACTTGATGCTTTGAAAACCAAATCATCTTTCGATATACTTGAATTAGCAAGGTTTCCCAAATCCCACGTATAATCTGTAAAAGGATATGTATCTACAATTTTTGGTGCGTTGGGAACATTTTTAATTAATTGTTCTAATGCCTCGACTTTCGGATTGTTCAACGGATTCTTACCTATATTTTCCAACGATAATATACTGAATGGGTTTTCTGTATCCACTCTTAAGTAAGGGGTTACGTATATGTCTCTTATAAATGTTTGCCATGATTTACCTTTCCCCGCGTTCGAAACGTTTTCCAAATTATCTTCAAAATTTGCAGAGGTCAGCTTATAATTTTTCAAAGTGAAACTTAGTAAAACCGCGTTCAATGCAATTTGCGTGACAATGTTGTTTACTTCGACTTCTGTATTTAATTTTATAAGTTCCTCAAATTGATTGTTCATCGCTCTGTTGTATCCTGAATAATGACTTGTTATAAATTGTCTTTCCCAAATCTCATATAAAAATCTTATCTCTTCTTTTGTGATGTAAGCAATATCACTCTGAGGAAATTCTATAGCGTTAATGTTAACTTCATTAGTATCGTTTTGGTTTTTCAGTATCTCGGGCGCTAAAGGGGGGTTGAACTTTTGGTTAATGCCTCTCAAATATTCTTCAACAAACTCAACCTCCGGCCAAACAGTATAGAGGTTACCCCTCGTATATTGCACAAGTGAAGGGTCCCCCAAATACTTAAGTTGAAAACGCCCTTTCTTATCTTCGTTTGTTTCTACGAAAAATTGTGGCCATGGGTATACCGGTATCTCGGCATTTTTTAATTGTTCTCTTGTGATATAGCTGTTCGGGGCTATCGCAACGTAGTCGTAACTATCGGAACTTTTCGCAGATGAGGGGTTATTCAATATTACATCTTTCCTAATTGGGTTTGTTCTTTGGCTCCAAGCATTAACGTGTACATCGTCCATGAGTCTGACGAACGCATCTGTAGAGGCCATAATTACCGCAACCATATTTCTAACTGATGGTCTGAAACCAATCCCTGTTTCGGTGTCTTCAATTTTTTTAGCAAGCTCGGCCGTTATCAGTGCCTCATAACTTGATAATTGGTTTTGAGCGTTTGCCTTAAGAAGATTTATTGCATCATCAAATCTTTGTCCCAAAATTGGTATCTGTACGTTGAATGTTCCTACTTGTGTATTGAACTCAAAAGTGAAAAAATCGGGCGGTTTCAATTCTATTTGTAGGGCACCTGTTTCTTCATCCTCTTCAATTTTTGGTTCACCCGCCAATAATGTCGGATAAGTAATTCTGATTTTTTCTACTTGTTGAGGTGTTAATTTCTCTAAAGGAATTGCTGTTTGTGCGGACGTAGTCTTATACCAATCAATACTTTTCAAGTCAACACTTTTTGAAATCATTTTATAAGTGATTGGATTACGTAGTGGATTAGTACCCGATGTTCCAAGGGTTGGGTTTCTTGCCAACATCCCATTATTCTCGGTGATAATTGCTTGTAATTCACTTCTTGCGTTTATCTTTTCCTCTTCTTTCAAACCACGTTTGAAAACATAATATCTATTGTCGTTACTTAAAACAATCGGCTTTGTGTCACAATATTTGATAAACCAAGATGATGGTAAATCTCCTCTTACGGCATTAAAATATGTTGTAAGCTGTTTTTTATACTCTCTGATATTAGTTAGAGGTTCCAATTTGACAGGGGGAAAAGAATTCAATATGTTTTTCTCAAAGTTTTCTAATTTGTCCATCAATTGAGCAACTGTCAACTCGGGAAAATCGGGAGGTATAAGACCTTTGGATTTATACTCCGCATATACTTCTCTAATTTTTTGGTATCCTCTTTCTGTGACTATTTGTTTAGCCACACCCGTTTGTGAATTGGACGCCTCTTTTGCTAAGGTTCCTTGTGTTTGAGAGTCTTGTTGTTTACCAGATTGTTGTAATTGTGCTGGAATGTTTTTCAACTCAACAGTGTCAGGATACATGTGAGGTAGAGCCAACAAATGAGCCATACTTATTTCACCCATTATGTTGAACTTGTATCCAAAAAATTGTAAACTGATTTGATAGTTACCACTGAAACTATTAAATCTACAATTAAAGTCTTTCAATTGCAATTGATATCTTATCGCTTGTCCGTAGTATCCTTTGAGAGTAAGATAAAATTGGGGGTAAGGTAAGTTAAAAAAAGCAGAGTATGGTGAGTCCTCCCCGAGTTGAAAAAGCGCCCTTCCTTGTACATCTTCAAGTTCAATTTTTACATTAGGAACAAAAGAAGTATTTGTGGTCATACTAATTTGTGTAATTCCAAGCAACCCTTGGTCAATCACATCGTTTTGGTTTTGTACTGTGTTTTGGAAATACGGTTGTTGTCCATTCATTTGCTTTTGAGCAATTTGAAGAGGTTGATTTGTACCTGCCTTTTTTGTGCTGTCTTGACCTGTGAGTGTGTCGTAGTACCCCGTATCTAAATAAGTGTTTTTGGTTGGTTTTAGAAAATTGATTTTTGCAACAGATATTGTCTGTATCCCTGTGGAATTAGCACTTGCTCCAACAGCCATCTTAGTTCTAGGTAAAACATCAGCTTCTAAATTAGCATACATAACAAGTTTTTCGTGGTCAACCAATCTTTCATTAACGTTCCCGAAATCGTCAATTGTTTTGTTTGGGTCAACTACGATAATATTGTTATAATCAAATTCTACCAATATGTTACCGCTGTTATCGGCTTGAATATTACCTGCCATAATAATAAAAATAATTCTCTATTGCCGCCTTATAATCTTGTAAAGATGGTAGTAAGGGGAATGGAATAATCAAGATAGCACCATCATAGATATTATTCTCTAATCCTCCGAATTGAGGATTTGCTTGTAGAATTAGCCAATTGTAAACAGGAGAACTATAGAACTCTTGTGAAACTCGGTCTAATCTACTTCTCCCAACTTTATAGATATAAGATTTATCTGTGACTTTTGGCGGTATGTTTACAAAAGGCACAACTGTTTGTTCTCCATTTATAAGGAACTCACTATATCTGTTATAATAAGGAAAGTTTGGCATTAATTCAATTTAGACTTGGATACGTACTGAAGAGGCACTCCTCCGTTAGGTTTATCATTCCAAGTATTTGTACTGGTGTTTATGTTGATTGTCGAGCCCAACTGAGTAATTAAAGTTTTTTGTGCGGATTTGTTTGAGTCACTCGCAGAACTAGCCGTGGTAAATGTTAACTCTCTTGTTTTTTTTGTAAACGGAGTATAAATTACAAATTTTTTCAATCTTCCTTTTTCTAAGTTGTCGATAAACTGTAAAGTTATGTCGTTCTCTTGTTTGAATAGTTTTCTACAAGTCTTAATCCAATACTCATCGAAAAACTTTTCAAATACCCTTTGACTTGTAACCGGGACTTGTGCAGTTTGGAAAAATTGTGGACCTATAAGTTTGTTTTTGAAATCTTGATATTTTGTTTCATCTATAATTGTCTGAGCAAGGACAAAATATTCTCTTCTAAAATTGTTACTTGTGAACTTCGAATCGGTAGAAAATGGAAAGAATACGTTATCTACGGTAAGTTTATCCGCACCACTTTGTTTTCCGTCATTAGGTGAGATTGGAAATACCAAAGTTCCTTCGTAACTTTTTTTATCTCCTGTGAATACAAACTTACTGGTCGTAGTAGTTGCGGTATTAAAAGCAACCATATCATCTCCCATTTTTTTAATGTCATTTTTCAATTCCGTGAATGTATCTGTTGCTCCGAGAGGTGTGGAACTCACCTTTGTGGTACCACTGATATTATAAATCTTAACGGGACCTTTATTAAATTGGAATCCATCTGTACCTGTGTTTTTCGGTGATTCTGCGTTGAACGTGATTACGTTCATTTTTGCAAAAACATTAATCAAACCTTGTTCTTGTTGAACCGTGCTTTGAATTATTCCTGTTATAGCATTCTGATAGGAACCTTTGATGTTATTAACATAATTTTTGTAATTAGTCTTAACTATTGACAAGAATGTCGGACTAAAATTATTATTTCCGGCATTAATATATTGTAAAAACCCATCAGAATTATTATCTATTTCCTCTATAAACTTAGCAAAAATCGCATCGAACCTTTGTTGGACATTGTTTGGTTTACCAAATAAAGGTATATCTTCGGTATTTGTTACCAAATTACCTTTGACATAGTTTCGTTCTGTCATCCATTGTTGACGTACTCCATTATTGTATTGTCTGACAATCTCTTTATTTTTATTAACAATATTTTGGAAATACGTTTGCGTGGTCTCCAAGGCTTTGGTCATAAAGTCTGTATACTGAATCGTGCCCGTATCTTCAGTTTGTCCTGTGGTTCCCGAAAGTACTATGCCGGTAATTGTACCGATTGTGTTGTCATTATCTCTACCGTTTATATTTGCTTGATTATTTGATGGAGGTGCGGTACCCAATCCCGTCTTCAAGAAATCTGCATCTATAACCTTATAACTTGAATCAGTAACATCTGCTCTGTCATCATACATTTCAGTATTTGCATAGTAATTGAAGGTCAAGGCGTTTTGTAGTTTGTCGATAGAGGTTTTAAGTCCGCTTCCTCCAACAAACTTGAAGTTTAATGTAACAGTCGCAATCATTGGTTGAATACCAATCCCTTCTGGATTTATATCTAAGTTTTCATAACTTAATTGTAGACTATCAGGAAGAATTTTCGTGTTATAAAAATCACCTACCCTCAACACTAAAACAGGTGGAGAACCGAAGGCTGTGTTGGTTGCATTATTATATTCCAACGAAGTAAAACCTTCTCCCGAGTCTTTAATGGTTGGTATCGTTTGCCCAGGTCTCATACATTGTTGTAAGAATGTCAATCGTGAATTTAAACCCTCTGGTGTAATTGAGTGAAACGCTGGTTGAAAAAACTTCAATTTGTCTTTCAAATTGTCATACACCATTGGAGTCTCTTCCTTGATGGTCTCAAAGTAATCACACTCCGATAAAAGGGCTCTTAATATTCTTTTTGTAATATTGTCTCTTGGAACCAATTGGTCTTCAGGTGGTGGGGTTCTAGTTGTTGACGGTACAACATTTCCTATCGGATTTTGTTTATTTCCTGGTGGTGGGGGATTAGTGGGTTGATTCAATTTATATTCGACTCGAAGAATGAATGCCCTCCTACAAGCCATAGCGTTCGTAGTGTATACTTCATTCGCCTTAACCGAAACATCACCTCCAACCGCTTGTGGGTCGGAATCTGTACATGATACCGTTTTACCTGCAACCTCATTACCCTTTTCATCATATTGTTTAACTTGTGCTTGTTCACCTAATTGTCCGTCTTGTTGGAAAATAAGTTTCTTTGGGTCACTACCGTTAATATATTTTTTTAATTCTGTATATCCATTGAAGAATTCTCTTGCCGAAGAAACTCTTCTCACAGAAAGTTCCTTATTGTAAGCAATTGTTGCTGGGGCTGAAGCACTCGCATTCAACACTACGGTAACTGAGCCCGACTCGGCCTGATTAAGTTCTTTAATCAATTCTTTAGCCATTTCGTCAAACTTGTCTTTATTTGGTTTAACTACTTTTTCAAAAAAGTTTTTTGTTGACGCTGCGGTACTCGGACTTTTTTTCTCGTATGATGTGATGTTCGCATCAGAAATATATTGTTTATAGAGAGCATTATAATCCAAAGGTCCTGTCTTTTTCGGAAAGTCGTTTTCGAAGTAAAGGGCGTTGTTATAATATTTTTCAAATGGGTTTGCACTTGCGTTTCCTTGTGTTGGATTTGTCGCACCATTTGGAGAATTATTCCCCGTTTGTTGATTTGCAATTACGGCTTGTAATTGGTTTCTTGTAAGCTCTTTTGAACTGATTGCCTGTTGTAATTGATAGAGGTCGTTAGGATTTATTGTGTAGTATTTTTTTGCTAGTTCATATAAATCATATTTTCTACAACCAGCAAAAAATGATTCTAAAATACTATCAACTCTATTTTTGTTTGTTTCTTTAGCTAATACCTTATTAACGATAACATTCAGAACCGAAGGGTGGTCCACAACTATCTTCCACTGAAGCTGTCCTGACCTTGATGTATTGTTGTAAGTATATATTGGTTCGGGTCTTCCTAAGAAATCGTTTGTTTTCCAGTTTGTACTAGAACTCTCATTGAAACTTAAACCGTAAGGAGGGAACCACATAACCCTACCACCGTTAGGCCCTCTTTCACATATTGGTAAATCATTTACAGAAAATCCTGCTGTTGAGGATGTTCTCCAAGCAAGGTTTTCGAGTGAGAACATATATTTCTTTGCATACGCGGCGTTAGTGCTAGAACCTCCAGGTCCGTTAATAAGATTTGAGGAATCTTGTCCTCCCTCTTGCTTGTTTGGTGCAATGTTAAGGTTATAAGTTTTATCTAAAACAGAATAAGAAAATCTTCTACCCTCTGTGACTACACCATCTGTCTTTTGTAAATCATTATACTGTAAGTAAGGTATATCTTTAGCAAAAACTCTACAATATTCAGTTCCTACTTCTTGCCCTATTTCTCCAACATATTTGTAAACTCTTGAACCTTTGGTAAGTTCTTTATAACCATCGTTGAATACTTTTGAAACTTGGTCAATTGCGTTACCCACATGTTGAAGTCTTTTACCTCCCTGTGGTTGGCTATCAATAATTCTCTGCGTGTCATCTAATATAGACCCTTGGGTATATTCAAGGTTCGTTGATTCTGTGGTGTTGTATGAGGATGGTCTAAAATCTTCATCTTGGTTAACGATTTCACCATTTATACCGACTGTTTTTCCTGCATTACCTTTGTATTTTTTTGACACCCAAGTAAAACCACCTTCAATACCACCACCATCAGAGTAAATTGGACCGTTCGCACCGAGTCTTACTTCTTTACTTGGACCCTCATACAGTTGAGCAAGTTCTGAAGGACCATATACAGGTGACTGTTGTTCAATACCATATGAATTAACAGGTATATCACCTGCTGGTGAAAAAACTCTCGAGGGGTCGGAGCTCAAACTACCTATATAATAGTTTGCGTTGTTTGTTGTAGAACCTACTAATGCACCTACAACTCTGTCAAACAAAGTTCGGTCCAGACTAGGTTTGTATCTATTATAATTTATATTATTGAATAAACGTGACTTTTGTCCACCACCCATGTTATTATACATGATTTGTGAACCTGTCTGCCCACCACCCAACAATCTATTGAAAAACTTACCGACACCAGACTTTCTAAACGCGTTAGTCATTTGTTGGATTGTCGTAGGTTGTATAAGTGATGTGTTAGGGTCAAAGTAGTTTCCTGGAATTGGTGATATAGGGATTGTACTTCCGGCAAGTCTCAAAGCAAAATCTGTCGCCGCAATTATCGGGTTAGCAGGAATTGTGATTTGGTAATTTGGTTCTATAATTGGAACTCTTCCTGTTACAATACTTAAAACATCTGTTCCTCCTCTTACATTGAACGCGTTAACTCTTCCAACCGTTTTTCTCACAATCTGCGTTGCGATTCTTTTTTGGAATAAATCTCTAAGAGTCGCTGCACCCAATTTAGCAATAAATGAGTCCCTACTCAATAGCCCGTTACTACCCTGTGGGTCAGGAGATAATAGAATTGAAACGGGACCATAACTTGAATAAACGAACTGTGGATATGGTTGGTTATTGAATCTGTTGGAGTATCCTGCTGGTCGATTTAAACTTGATATGAACTCAGCTCCGTCAATTTGTAATTGATTACCGTCTGAAAAAGTGTTGAGTGGTTTCCACTTTTGTGATTCGGGTAAAGCTTCGTCAATTATCCTTGCATCTTGTATTCCGTACTCCCCTTCATTTGATTTAGAGTTAAGTAGTGCATTTGGGTCAGGTGCTTGTTTATATCCACCTTCATTTCCGTACTGGTTAAGTGGATAAAGTTGATTAGCAAAAGATGGTTCGTCAATTAACTTGTCGGGACTATCTTGTACGGAGGTATCTGACTGAACGTATTCTACATTTATGGGGAGCGTCGGTCTACTTGGTGCTTTAGCATACGGTGTAAGGTTTCTGGTTATGAGCCTTTTTCTGAAACCGTCTGAACTTACAAAATCTAAAGGACTTCCCACTCAATATTATTTCTTATAAATAGGTAATTATGGTTTTTTTTAAACCATTTTTTGATATGCGAAAGGAGGCATGGTCTGATTCGCTTTATCAACTTTCATGTATTTCATGATTTGTTCTGTGAACCCTGCTTTAAACTCGTTAGAGTTCAATACATTACTTAGATATTGTTTGTCAACTCCTGCCGGTGCGTTCACCGTTATGGTCCATGGGTCGATTGAGACTTTTTGTGTAATTGTCATGTTCCCGTTCTCTTGGTTGACATTTGTCACGGCTTGTGCCATCTCTCTATCACCTCGAACAAAATTTTCAGGCACATTCTGTTTTTGATAATCTGTTCTTACTTTTTCATCTGGTTTGAAATCAATCCCCAAAGGCTTTGGAGTGTTGGCTGGTTGCATTTGGTAGGGTATTGTTGTTGGTTGGGTTTGGGTTTGGGTTTTGTTTTGCTCTAATTTATCGTTGATTGTTTTTAAAGAATCGTTGTAGTTAAATCCTTGTTCTTCCAAGAACTTTTTGATAAAGGTAAGTTCGTCAGCCTTGAGTTCTTTTTTCCCCGCTTCTACCGCCTTTCCGAATGCTTCCTTCAAAAAGTCTTTTACTTCCGTGCCGAGTCCTTCGTAAGCCTTGGCATACTTATCGGCGTTTGTCATACCTTTACCTTGTAAAATATCTTTCCCGAGTTGTAAGAGAACATCTCCCGCTTTTTCAAACATTCTTCTGGTGCCCTGTGTGCTAGCCATACCAGAGATTTCTCCACCCATATTTCTAGCAACATTACCCACCCTTTGCGTTTCCCTTAAAACACCTGTTTGACTTGCGGCACCATAAAGAAGTGTATTTTTAATTACTTTTACATCTGCGGAGATTGTTTCGTCGAATCTCATCTGAGCTCTCGCGATTTCCTCCATAGTTTTTGGAGCGTCGGCTTGTTTTTTTATAAGCTCATCTATTTGTTTTTGACCCAATTGATTAAATTTCACATATTCTCCACCTGGTTCAATCTGCACCTCGTATTGACCACCATCACCCATTCTTCCGATGTTAGCAAGCAACATCTTATCTTCTTCATTTTTGAACTTTATTGAAGGACTTATTTGGGATAATCTTGCATCGAGTTCTGCAGCAGCAATCCCTGCTTTAGATAAACTTCCTCTCATCAATCCAGCCTCTTGTTCTACTTCTCGTAATCTTAAGACACCCTCTCTACTAATTTGGAACTTACCTGCTTCTTTGTTGAACTCAACAAATTGTTTACCAATGTTAATCAAACTATCTTGAAGACCTGATGGGTCTGTTATGGATTGGTTCAACATGGAGAATGGGTCTCCTATACTTCCTGCAGCAACACCGAGTCTTTGAAATGCGGATGCCATGGCGATTGCACCTTCGGGGTTCATAACCCTATCTGCAAAATCCAAAGTGTTTTGCATATCGAATCTCAAAATGGAAGCTTGTGCCGCCATTTTGGTAAAACCAACTACACCTTTTTCGAATGAAAATCTGTTAACATGGTCGAGATTGCTCACAACAGATTTTGTAACTTGTTCAACATTTCCCCCGATACTTCTAACATAGTTGACTACGCTCTCCATCTCATCCCCAACCTTGTTCAATCCGTATCCGGCTTCTAAAAAATTCTTGGTCAATGTTCCCACACCTACTCCCGTTACCCTAAAGGTAGCATAGAGTTTCTCCATTTGGTCTGTGGTCGCAATTGTGTTTCTGAGGGATTCCTTTGCAACTTCGGACATGGTTTGACCGACGGTATCAATATTACCACCAAGTCTTGTTATGGATGGTATTGCGTCTGCGGCCGCTTGTTGAATCTCAACTAACCTTTCCCCAGTCTGTCCGAAAATCTTATTGATTTCATAACCTTTAACGATGAGGTTTGTCATCGTGTCTCCCAATCTAGCACCAAAGTTTTTGCCTAAATCAGTCAGCTCGTCTGTGATACTCTTAAGAGATTTTACATTTGGGTCTTCACCACTCATTTGAAACATAGAAGGTTATTTAATATATAAATACAAAAGGACTGATTTTTCTCAGTCCTTCTTATGTTCTTCAATCCACTTATCCAACATGTACTTTCGAATAAAAATTGGCATTTTTTCAAAATCTGTGTAACTGACATTCATCAGTGTTGTAAGATAATAGTATTCGTTGATTTGTCCTTTCCTATACTCAGAAGAAAGGGCGAAAAAATTCAACCCCAAAACCAACATTGACAGCTAGTTTTTCTCCTGATGGGGCTATTACAACTCGGACCATGTCCAATCTCGGTTCATTTTCATTCAAGAACTTTCTGATATGTTTAGAATCCATAATCGGTAAAGATTCTATGAACTTTGCAATTTCCCCTTTGTCGGTAGTTCCGTTGACCTCAACAATTTGTTTATTCAACGTCCATGTAATTTTCGGGGCGACTCTTCCTTGTGGGTATGTTTCTGCTTGTTTTTCAATATCCAATATCTCACCATAAGTGAGGGGTTTCAATTTTACTGTTGAGTTTGTTTTAGGAAGTTGTATCGTAAATGTTCCGTCTTCGTTTGGTTTTTGACCATCGATTGTTGAAAGTTGGTCTAACATAACGGTTGTGTTGAAGGGATTTCCATTTTTTGGGTCTTTGAGGGATAATGACATTTCAGGTCCGAACCCTGTGTTTCTCAAAAATACCAAAATGGCTTCTACATCACCTTGTAGTAAATCTTCGATTCTTAAGTCTGGTTCGTAGATTTTATTTCTGAGTAGTGATATAGTAAGGTCGTTGCCTCCCGCCATCAATATGTTTTCATCTTGAGCGGTCAAATATCCTACTTTGAGTGATTTCTTTTTATTCTTATAAAACAATCCACCTGAAGGTAAGGGTACCACGTCGTGTGGAAGTGTAATTTCTCTTTGTCCGTATTCTCTTGATTGGTCTTGCATAAAAAAAATTAACCGTATAGTTTAGTCCTATACGGTTAAATATAATCAATTGTTTTTTTTTATAAATACTATTAATAGACAAGAACACATCTGTCCATTCTGAGTGTCGCTGTGATTGTTGCAAGTTGGTCTTGGTTGTATCCTAAATTGTTAAAGTTAACATCAGTCAAGAACGTTCCGTACAAAATCCACTTTTCTACAACAACTCCCGTTGGGTCCAACATCTCGAGGTCAATATCTTTTTTATAACCCGCTGCATAACCCATACGACCTGTCACTGATTCAGCATGTAAACGAACCCACTCCATAAGAGCTTGTGATGCAGATGGTCCAATTGGGTCTCTGAATGTTACGTTCAAAGTTTGCCAAGTAAATCTTCCTGCAACATACGTAGATGTATTCAAGAAAGGGATTTCAGTTGCAGTAATGGAGATGTGCGGTCTTGAAGTTGACTCTACAAACCACTCATTAATACCCAAGCTCGATGGAAATCTTAGAATAAATCGATTCTGACGTTTCGGCTCGTAAGGTATTGGCATTTTCATTAATAAATCAGCCATAATATATTAGATTTTTTTCTTTGTTTATTACCTATAAATATAGGGTTATTGAAAATATTTCTCTTTACTTTAATTTTTAAAAATGATATCGTTATTTCACTTCTTTTTTTGTTCCACCAGCTGTAGAAAATGTTTTAATATCATCTAATTTATTTTCAAAATGTTTTTTCATCAATTCTACATTTTTAGGGTCGTCATCTGAAAAACCTATAGCTGGCTTGCTAGGTATAAACTTATTTCCTAAATCTTTTTTTAGGTATGCCTTTTTATTAAGAATAGCAGCCATACTCTTTATATAACTAACAAAATCATCCATCGCTATCACCTTTAATTGTTCAGGACTTGCAGCACTATCTTCGTTTCCAAAAGACACTGGATGATATTTGTTCAATTCCAAATAAGACCTTATTAATTCTTCATCAGTTAGATTTTCCTCGTCTGTGAAACTTCTATACTTTTTCAGATTCTTTAATACTTCTTCTTTATTTATACCTTCATAATTGTTTATAATATAGTTATAAACCGCTTCTTTGAGTATATTAGGATTATGACCACGAGCCGTTATAATTGCAAAAATTGAGCCATTATTTATAGACTCCATAAAATCTTTCCAAGCTGGTCCTGGCTTTGCGGACATCGCATCAATCAAAAATTGTTTATCACCATAACGTCTAAAAAACCTGAATGGGTCATCGGAGTAACCAACAATTGTATGACCATTGTAATCGAAATCTCTTTTTCCTATTTGATGTCTGTATTCAGCGAAGTCCTCAGTACTCATACCTACCTCTTTACCCTCGTCATCTTTAACTAAAATCTTAGTTGGCATATGAACAATATTGTCATCCCAATCAAAAGCATAATACTTTAACTCTGGGGTTTTCTCATCAATAAAAGCCTCTAAAAGAATTGTTCTCATAGGGAATTAAAAAAAGGGGGGATTAAGTCCCCCCTCTTATATTAGATATTTTCGAAGGATGCTCCCGTTGGAGTTATAAAGAATTCAATTTCTATAAACTCAAGTGCCTTCGTAGGTTTAAGGTAAACTTTACCTGAAAGTGTATTTCTATCCAAATCTTCAGGAGAAGAAGAAACTGTTACACGGAAATCATAAAGACCCCTATCTCTTCTTATACCGTCTAAAATTGGGTTGACACTATCCAAAAATTGTTGTCTTACAATTTGGTCATTCTGCTCGAACAATAATCTAACAGCAACTGCTGAAATTAATTTTCTCGCTTGTAATAACAATCTTCTTACATTCAATCTGTTCAATGCAGAGTCTGCAATTTGTAATGTTTTATTACCGAAGATTACAGTTCCTACATCAGAGAAGGTTGCTATTGGATTGATTCTTCCTTGATATAATGTATCTCTATCTTCTTGTGTCAACTTCACTCTTGCTTTAATTGAATCAACAAGACCTCTTGTGTAACCCGCCGAAGCGAACCATGGGAAGGAAATATTATCTGTAAGTGCAAGATTTCTTACAACCTCACCAGTTGGTGGTAAATATATTTGTGTATTATTAACCGTATCTCTTGTTAAAATCCAAGGATAGTATGTTGCGGTATAGTTAGAATCAATTCCTGTATTGTCCAAATTATCAACAGCTTCTTGAGGATAAATTATATCCAAAGAGTTTGTTCCATCAGGTGTATACATGAAGTAGTCAGGAGTTGTTGCAATATATACAGAGTCAGCTCTTGAGAATTGAACCATGTCAATTGCTGCTTCAACTAAGTTGGAGTTGTTTACATAATCAATTGATGAAGTTGCAAACACATTGATGTTGGTTGACTCAGGATTTGCAAATGTTAGGATACCAAGCAAATAAGCGTAGTAGTCAGTGTTTGCGAAATCTTGTGTATTATTTTGAACAATAATTCTCTTGAATAAACCTTGTCCTGTTGCTGTTGGATATCTTGGAGAAGGTGAAGCACCCGCCAAATAACCGTTTGAACCAAGTTGGAATCTATCTTGATTTGTTCTGAACTCTCTGTATATGTCCCAGCCATCGAATCCACCTGCAAAACAGGTAGTAAACTTTCTCGAAAAGATGAAGTAATATGGATTCTCTTGTGTTTCTGGGTCGCTTCTGAAATCAGCGGTACCACACTCAAAAGCGGTTTCACCACTTGTTAAGAAGCTGTTAGCAATTGTAACAACCGTAGCACCTGAGTCCATGTGGAAACCTTTAGAAAGTATATTCCATCTAGCACCCTCAACAGGTAATGCTGAGTTCACCCAATCGATAGGATTTTGAGTCCCTTTGTAAGACAAGAAAGACTCATCAATACCAATCTGAGTAGAGAAACCAAGGTAAGTTCTTCTAACGATATCGCCAGGAGACTCTACAGTATTACTTCCACCAGTACTTGTACCAAAAGGAGGGTTCAAAATAACCTCACCAGGAAAATCATACTTAGTTTTATATTTTATATAGGGAGAAGGATTGACTGTCACATCACCGTATTCTCTTTGTCTATAACCATAGAATCCACAAGGTAATGCGTCAATAGGAGCTTCATCTGCCATTTCAACCATGATATATTTTGATAGTAATGCATACTCACCATTTGAAGTACCGATTTTAACACCTATGAAATTATTATCCTCAGGGTCTAAGTTACAGTTAGTAAACTTCTCAATCACAATTGGATTAGCATCTGTATCAAAGAAATTTCTAACAAGTATATCAAAAGACATATTGTTGAAAGAAATATTCGTGATTGAAACTTTGATTTCAGTGTTAGCTGAATCACCATCAGATATAGAAATTAACTTGAATAAATTATAAACTTTATTACCTCTTAACTCAGAAACAAAGAAAGGAGTTTCTGGTGATTTGTATTGAGTAACCTTATAAGCGATAGATGAAGGGTCCTCACTTCTAGCACCCTCTAGTGCAATCAAATTACAATTTAGACCACGGATATAACCTTGATTATATGCGTATGCCAAACTACTTGGATATATTTCTTCCACAAACAAAGGAACCTCATTTCTCGATTTACCAAAATTATCAACACCCAAAACTTTAGTTATATACTTCGATGAAGAAGCCGCTAATGAAGTTTCGAATGAGAAAGTATCATTATCTTTTGTGATACCTGAAATCAAGAAACCAGCAACATTAAATGGGTCATTTGTAATTCCTGAATACTGATTTGAACAAACAAGCTCAACATCAGTTAAACCAGTCACCTCATAAACAGGCCCGTGATTAACACTACTTGCATCATTCGCGAATAATGAAATACCTCTAGAACGTAGTGTAGCAACTACCATTCCATTATATTCTCCGAAAGCAGTTCCTGAGAAATTATAAGACATACCTGTGATAGTGCCAGTAAAAGCTGAACTACTATTACCTGATAAACTTGATACAGTATAATACCATGAATATCCTGAATAATTGTCTGCAGAATAATTACCGAAATTAGCGTAATACCAAGCGTCATTACTTGCCGCTGTCAAATCGTTTTGACCCAAATTTACAGAGTCACTACCATATTGATTTGTAACCGCTGAAAATTGGTCAACAACATCCCAATAATCTGACTCAAGAATCGCACCGTAAAAAACGGAAGTGGTTGAGGATAAAGATGGTGTATCTAAAATTGTACCAATTTGTGATGATATATCAGCAAAAATAGTAGACGTACTACCATCAGCCATTCTATATTGTTGGAATAGCTCTGCACTAACAGCTGGAGGTAATGAACCAGTTGTGAAACTGAATGTATTTCCTGTTGAGTTGCCTTCAAAGTTGACTGTGAAAGCCGTTCCAACACCTGTAGACAAACCAATAGTTGTCGGGTCTACATTTGCATTTACGGTTAAACTCCACGAAGGACCCGCATCATAACCTGACAAACCAAGCACCCTCGTAACAAATAATTGGTTTGATTGTTGTAAATAAGATTTAGCAATGTAAGCCGCCTCATATTTTGGGATTTGTGTATTCACAAATTTAGTTGGTTCAGAACCACCGAAAAAAGCCTGAAACTCATCATAATTTGTTATAAAAATTGGTTCGAAGGCTGGACCTTTAATTGTCTCACCAACCAAACCTAAGGTTGTAACACCGACACTCTGTGCCACGAACGATAAGTCCGTCTCAGAAGTATAAACACCAGGTGATACAAAAACTTTTTGATTAACTTGTGCTGTTGCCATTATAAAATTATTCTAGTGCAGATTTATTTTATTGATAAATATTCATATCAAGATGAAAAAACTTGACTTTTGGATATCTATTTGTAAACGGTGAGAATTAATTCTACCTTTTTTCTACTATGAAAATAAAGAAGGAGATAAAGAATATAAAAATTGACCCTGCAGTACACGAAACCTTAAAAAAGTATTGTGACAAAAGAGGTCTAAAAATATATAAGTTCTTGGAACAAATTATACTTGAGAAGTGTAAAGAAAAGAAGGATTTGTACGGGGAAGATTAAACTAAAGTGTTATCAAACTGTATCGAAGCTTCTTGAGTATTATCATTTTTTACAACCACAATCCTCAACAAATCGTTTGTGGTAATTTCAATTCTATTAACATTCGTACCAAAATAATCACCGTTGATGAATACATCATAAGATTGAACGTTTGTCGAATTAACCCAATTCATGTTAGCAGTAAAATCAATATACTCCTCCAAAATATTATTGCCAACGACATACAAAAAGTTAGATAAAAATTCATCAGGATTCTTCGGCCACTTTTCAGCTTTTCTCATCCTTGTCGAAGTGTCCATCTCAAAAACCAAACTTGTTCTTGCAATAGCGGGTTTGACCTCAAACTCTTCTTCATCTATCAAATATCCCATCATCAGAAAATCATAATTCTGAATATAGTATTTTCGTGAGTCAATATTTATTTGATTCTCCTCAGAGATATTTGTTGAAATTATTGGAACGTATTGGCCCTTGATAAAAGTATATGCTTGCTTAGAAGCAAATTTTTGCATCACAACTTTGTTGAACTGATTCAACTCTCTCATCCTATTACAAACTATTTTGACATTATATGTGATATCAACAGGTACTGGTTGAGGAATAGTGTATATATCCATACCCTGCACATTACCATTCCAAGTCGGAACCGTAGCATAGTAAAACTGTTTCCTATTTGGTATGTTATAAATTACTGCAGGGTTTGTACCATACTTCACCTCGGGTTGTCTTACAACCGTTATAAATGGTGGCTCCGCATTAAAATCCCGATTAACAAATTGTGCAGTTTCAACATATTGACTCCAATTTTGTGTTGTCAAAATTATATCGACCATCGGAACAATTTTACCTGCGGTGACAACCTGTAATTCTTCTTTAACAAAATCCAACATACCTTTATCTAAATCTGCATGAAGAACCGATTTAGGTAAGTAAGTTCCATCTTTTTTTATGTACTCCAAAAGTTGCTCCCTTCGAGCAGATAAAGTTTTTTGTGGTACTAAAGGTAATGTTGGTTTGACTTGTTTTGGAAATGGCATAATAATTTAACTTTTTGTAATTAATCCTACACGACCCAAAGCGTCCCAATGGGTTCTAGCGTTTGAAAAAGAAGCCCCATTAACAACATCATCCCCTCTACTCTTGTTTGGTCCAGCAAATACATTTTTAGATGGGACACCATTAGATACTGCAGATTGAACAATTTGTTTTGTTCTTTCACTTTTAGCATACGGCTCAACTATATAGATTTTACTCTTATTAACATATTGGCTACTTGAGATATCTTTTGCTTTAACACAACCCGCACTAAACATATAAACAGGTATATTTGGATTGTCTTTCAAGAAACTCAATATATCAGATGTCTGAGCATTGTACCTGAAGCCTTTAACATTTTGCATACCAAGAGAAGTAGAAAGCTTTTGAACTTGCTGGTCAATTGACAAATCCCCATTTCTATAATCTAAACCGCCAATCAAAACCGCGTCAAAAAAACCCGTTGGTCTATTCTTAAGAATTGACTGTTCCATTGATTTTCCATACTCCTTTTCCATCGCCTTTTTGGTTAAAGGTCCTAATTTACCATCAACACCATCCTTATTTGGACCGTATTTTCCCAAATCATATTTTTTTATTAGTACCCTTTGTATTTTTGCAACTTCAGGGTCAAAAGCAATTTCTTTGATTAAAAAATTATATTGTTGTTCTGTAAGTATGTATTTCATAAGTTATATACCTCTAAACTCATTTTCACTCACATAAGTTGCAACCACAGTTCTATAAAAAGGTTTGTAACCACCATAAGTGTGTTTATTATCAGACCTTACGAATCCATCATCTGAAACAACGTAATATCTTACTCTGTCTTCAGTTTCATAATATCCCAAATAATCCCCCATGAAAATCTCAACACCGAGGTCCTCTAGTGTTTTTTGATAAACACTAAATCTCATATTACCTGGCTCTTGTTGTTCAATTTTAGAATTACCTAAAAATTTGTTTGTTGGTGCCATAACTTGAACATATCCTTTCAGTTCAACGGGAGCTAAAAACTGAATACCATCTTCTAATACCTCACCATAAACATCATCAGTTTTGGTTTTATATCTATCAATTCTATAAAGAATGACTGTGAAGTTCATGTCACCAATCAACCACTCCTCTCCCATATCAATATCAAGAGTATAGTCCTCTCCACCGAAGAATTTACCAAGTCGAGTTATAGGAACTAATTTTTCCATATATTGATAAATACTTTTAGATTTATTATTATTATTAATTGTAAACTTATGATACGCCCACCAACAAAAATTTATTTAGCAAAAAGCCCGATTCACGGGAGAGGTGTATTTGCTTCGGAAAAAATATTTATCGACGAGGTTTTCGAAACATGTCCTTACTTAGACCTTGAAATACCCAAAGGGGTCCCAAGTACCATTTTGATGAATCACAGATTTAATTGGCCCCAAGGAAACTCTAATTGGGAGAAACAAGTCGTAGGTCTTGGGTTTTCAAGTTTTTATAATCATAACAATAAGCCAAACGCATGTTGGAGGTCTAATTACAAATTAGATGCATTTGAGTTTTATGCTCTGAGAGAAATCTTACCCGAAGAAGAAATATTCGTTTGGTATGGAGGTGACGAATACTGGAAGGACGGAAGGTTCGACACTAAAATAATTTAATGAGTAGCAATCTTTCTTTAGAGTCAACAGCAATAACACATTTGGAAACCTATGATGGTGCCAATAACTACATCTTGTCATTAAAAAGGAAGTTCCAAACAAACAAGAAGTTTTATCCTACAAGAGCTCAATCTCAATACATAATCAACAATTACAATCAAAACCCAAAAGTTGCAAGAAAGTGGGTAATACTTGATTCTTATTTCGCACAAAAATTAGCGGATGATAAATTATACACCGACATACCAAAAAAAGTTTGGGTAGAAAAAATATTAGCCGAGAAAGATAAAGCATTTCATATTTGGGGAAGGGTTTGGGAAACAGAAGAACTCTACGAATTTTGGTTACCCAAGGCCGCGGTGATAAAAGACAACACTGTGAAAAATGTTGTAATTAATTATGACAAATATTCTAACAGACCACCACTCAACCACCAAAAAGAATCTATACAAAAATTAGTTGAAAACAAAAAGTTTATTTTGGCCGATGATATGGGGTTGGGAAAAACAACTTCCACTATTATAGCCGCTTTGGAGACAGGGGCAAAAAAAGTTTTGATTATTTGTCCCGCAACTTTAAAAATAAATTGGAAAAGGGAAATCGAAAACTATACTGATAAATTAGTGTATATTTCGGAAGGTAAAAGTTTCAGTACAGAACACGAATTTGTCATAATAAACTATGATATATTAAAAAATTTTCATGATTCGAAAAAGAAAGATGATTCACAGATTCTTAGAGCCGGTTTTGATTTGGTGGTTATTGACGAAGCACACTATATTAAAAACGCTCAAGCGCAAAGAACAAAATTAATAAATGACATCGTAAAAAAAGTTGACAGACTTTGGTTACTTACGGGAACACCTATGACATCAAGACCTATTGACTATTTTAACTTATTGAGTTTGGTGGATTCGCCTGTTGCAAAAAATTGGATGGCTTATGTAATAAGATATTGTAGTGGATATCAATTCAAGGTAGGTGCCAGAAAAGTTTGGAATGTTATGGGTGCATCAAATCTTGAAGAACTTAGAGACCGTACTTCGGGACTAACTTTAAGAAGATTGAAAGAAGACGTTTTGGATTTACCCGAAAAAATAATTACCCCAATATATCTAAGACTCAAATCAAAGAACTATGAGGAGGTAATGGGTGAATATTATAATTGGTTAGATAAAAAACCAGAAGAATCGAAATCATTAACAGTACAATTTACAAAACTCACAAAGGTTCGTCAAATTATTGCCAATGAGAAAATCGACCAAACAATCGAACTAGCCGAAAACATCATAGAACAAGGAAAAAAAGTAATCATATTCTGTAATTTTACTGAATCGTTGAACAAAATCTATGAACATTTTGGTAAGACCTCAGTCAAAGTTGACGGCTCTTTATCCAAAGGGGAAAGACAACTGAGTGTTGATTCATTCCAAGACAACGATAATATAAGAGTCTTCGTTGGTAATATAAAAGCCGCTGGTGTCGGATTGACCCTTACCGCAGCTGAAGCTGTGATTATCAACGATTTATCGTTCGTTCCTGGTGACATGAGTCAAGCCGAAGACAGAGCGTATAGATACGGCCAAAAAAATAACGTTTTAGTATATTATCCCATTTTTGAAAACACAATTGAAGGAATCATCTATGCGATTGTGAATGATAAGAAAAAAAATATTTCAACTGTGTTAGGTGACAACATAGATTCCTCAGATGCAGCAGAAGAAATATTAAAAAGAATAAACGAGATGAGGAAATAACAAAATATCGAGTTATTTATATAAACGAATAACTCACAAATATGCAGAACACAGAGAAGAGGATTCAACAAATTGAAAAACAAATTCAAGAAAGACACATACAAAATGAAAAGTCGTTGTTGATTACAGAGATGAAAAAAATCGGAATAGAGAAATTACCTTATTCCTACACAGCCCTGAAACAATTCATTGACCCCGAGACAATGAACTTCCATTACAACAAACATTACAAAGGGTATGTTGATAAACTCAACGATGCGTTATCGAAGAAAAAGAAAGGAGATGTCGATTTAGAAAACATCATCAAAAATATCGACAGATACGATAAGACAATTAGAAATAACGCTGGGGGTGCTTTTAACCACGCACTTTTTTGGAATATGTTGACACCCGAACCAAAGAAATTGGAAGGCGAACTATTCAAAAAGATAACCAAAGAGTTTGGCACGTTTACAAACTTCAAAAAAAAGTTTGAGACCATTGCTAAAGATAGATTTGGGTCTGGTTGGGTGTGGCTACTATTGACACCAAAAAATCAACTTAAAATTATGTCTACTCCGAACCAAGACAACCCTCTGATGAACGTGATTGAAGGGGGTGGGTTTCCTCTCTTAGGGTTAGATTTATGGGAACACGCCTATTATTTAAAATATAAAAACAAAAGAGACGAGTACATATCAAACTTTTGGAAAGTAGTAAATTGGGAGTTTGTATCTGAACTTTTCGAGATGAAAGTTAAAACGAAATTACTTGAACAAATTGAGTACAAAAGATTGATTGATGAAAAGGACACTGCCACCTTTTGTTCAAAGGACGATGTTTCAGTATATAAAGAAATCCTTTTCGATGAGACTATGAAAAGGCTATACATCAAAGCGATTACTAATTCACTTAGAAAAGTTTTTGGTGATTCTTGGGCGGAACAAACAAATGATACCATGTCTGGTTTCTATAATTTGGAATCTCAAGGCAGGTCTGTGTTGAACAATCTTAATACCAACCATAACACTTTTTGTTTATTGGTCAAAGCGGTCAACAACCTAATTAAAGAAAAAGGTAGACCAGAAAAAATGTTCAATTTTTATAATGAAAAGGAAAGGAGACCTGAAGAAATTATTCGTTTTGGTAAAGCTTTAGATTATTTTGCTAACCAACTTTATTCAAAAGAAAATTCTGAGTTCATCAATATCTTAAAAGTTTTGTTGAAAACTTGGAAACGTGGAATGGATTCTGAAAACAGTGTATTCAAAAAAATAGATTTATATTTTGAGGGTGATGCTACAATCGAAAAAACTAGTGGAGCGGGTAAAAAAATGGATGCAATTGAAGGTGTTGATTTAATTATCACAATAAAAGATAGAGCTCACTCATGTCAGGTCAAACCCTACAATTATCTCAAAACAACAAAAGACACTTATGTAATTTTTACAGACGCAGATGTGAAAAAATATAATGTGGATTGGATGATATTTTTTCAAACTAAATCAAATCATGTTTTAATTTTCAAAAACGATTGTGAAATATCAAACGGTCGTTACATATTCCCAAAAAATGCTTTATTACACGAAATTGAATAAAGAATATATTTATAGAATATGGCAGCAATTCCAGAACCAGAGAGGTCACGACTTTATACGAGAATTAAACACCTATTAGGTGCTCCTCTCAGAAGTGTTGAACTTACTGACGAGATGTTAGACTCTTTGGTTGAGTTATCACTTGGGGACTACGAGGAGTACGTTCTTCAATGGTTAATTGATAGTCAATGGGTAAACTTGGTAAATTTGAACATGACAGAAAGGTCAGTTGCAAGAGCTCTCATTACACGTACAATGGACTTCGAACAACAATTTTCTTTTTCATATTCGAAAATTGTTGGATTACAGACGATAGGCCCTTGGGTATTAAAAAAGGATTATTTCATTCTCAGTGCAAATACACAGAACTACGAAATACCGGCTGGTCGTGAAGTCAATGAACTTCTTTGGTTTTCGAACCAACCATTTACGGCATTCGGATTAGGGGGTATTGGTGGGTTTGGATTTGGAGGAATTGGTTTAGGAGCGAACGAGGCTGGTTACGCACAGATGGGATATCAAGGTTCCTATTTCATGATGTCAGGGTTTGACTATCTAATAAGAATGCAGGAAGCAAACATATTGAATAGAATCTTAGGTGGTTCATTAACATATAGAATAACAGCGTTACCCGATGGAAAAAGAAATATATTTTTATATAACACACCAGGTGGAAGATTCAACTGGAATAACTATAGCATGTATGTTGGAAAAGCTGTTTGGTATTGGTATTATGATGTAGGACCAGAAGACAGGGCAGCTTGTCTTAAAGCTAATCCTGACATTATAAAATTACCAACAGATGTCCCCATTGAAGAGTTGTCTTGGGAGGATTTGAATGTACCTGGTCAGCAATGGGTTAGAAGATGGTTCACAGCTTATTGTAAAGAAACTCTTTCAAGAGTCAGAGGGAAATATTCAGGTAACCTGAAAACACCAGACAGTGAAATCACAATGGATTACGCTAGTTTAGCAACTGAAGGTAAGGACGAAAAATCAAAGTTACTCGAGGAATTGATAGGTGAGAATGGTTGGTTATCAAGATTGAGACCCGAAAAGGTAATGGAGAGGGAGGCTAGTATTGCAGAAAACTTAAATAAACAAATGAGGTTCAGAGCAATGCCTCGTCAAATATATGTAATTTAATTTATGGCGATTGTAAGAACTATTCCGTCAAAAAGAATCATAAACGGTAACATGGTTAATACTTCAGAAATTTCTGTAGTATCAGAATTAGATTACCGAACACATGGAGAATCTAAAATTATAGTGAGGGGAATTGCTCATTCAAATGTGATTTTGGATTCTTCCACAACAGACCACATAGTTATCAAAGCCATGACAAAGGTAATAATTTTACCTGATGTAGGTAAAATTGATGAAGAATATGATGAACTTATTTTAGATAAGTTTGCCTGTGTGGAGTTTTTATTTGTTAACGGACACTGGTATATATTGTCATCAGACGGTTTGAAGCAATCCTAATTTTCCTTCCCAATCTTTATCAGCGAGTTCATAGATGTAAGTAGGTTTCAAACCTCTACGTTTCCAATAATCCAATTCTTGTTCTGTCATATTGAGAACATCTTCTTCTAACTTATCTTGGTCGCCATCTTCAAAAGGCATACCGTTTATCAACTCACACTGTGCACTTGTGAAAATACCTCTGTTCTCAGGGTCTGCTACAATTAAACCATCCCTGACCTCTTGTTTGAACACAACCAATAGAGGTTCTATTCTTTTATTGAAAGTGACTATTGCTCTTGGTACATTATAATCTCCCGTAAGATTTGGGTTTGAGTCAAAAGTACTTGAGTCTAACATGTAACAATTTACAATAACACCATCTTCAACCATTTTAGCTTGAGGATTCTGAGTTTTGTTATATTCATTTAGGTCCTTGATTTGTTTAGCCGTCATCTTTTGAACATCACCCTGTGAAGATTTTTTACCGTTATTAACATACATTATTACGTCACCCAAATTGACACTTAGATTTTGTTGGATTGCAAGTTCCATATGAGCCATACGAGACATACTATTTCCCGCTTTGGTCTTCTGCGTCAATCTTTTTCTGTAATCATCCAAAGTTAATTTGATTTTAGCTCTTTGAGCAATTTGAGCAAGTGGAATCTTTTGGTCAAATATTACTTTGAGATACTCGTAATAGTATTCGATGAAATCTTTCCCTTTACCCTCTAGTAACATCTTAATCCCCTTATCTAAGAACGTTTCAATATACAATGGAAGTTTTTTTGATTTGATGGAATTACCAGTCAACTTTATCTTCCCTTTAACATCCATGACCGCATAATTTTTTCTAGAAAGGTTTATACATGAAGGCCAAATACCATCTGTATCTAAAGCCATTTCACCTCTCATGAAGATGTCGTTATATTCAGCTACATCAGCATCAGGGCCGTTGTATTCTTTTCCAACGTTGACCTTCCAATTTAATCCTCGACCAATATACCTGTGTGTATCAACGTCTTCGGGGCTCGAAAAGTTTACACCGTCGGTATCCATTACGAGCGGGGTATAACCTTTGCTAATGAAAAACTTAATCATTTGACGGAGATACTGTCTTCCAGTACAAGTAATCTGTTCTCCCATATACATGTCACCCCAAGCAAAAACTTGTGGAGCAGATAATGCACCAAACATCGAGTTTATAAAAATCTTGATTGGTAATTGTTTGTTTGAATATGATATAGATTTTTGTGGGTCAGTTTTTTCAAACTCTTCGGCAAGTTGTTTATATCTGATACGGGTGTCACGGAAATACTTGAGCATTGCTTTCATGGCTCCTGAAACATCACATTTGGGAAACACGTCATGAACAAGTTGTATAGATGGATAAAGAGAGGAAAAGTCAAGTTTTAGAACATTCTTTGAGTAACCAACTTTCAGAAGACGAGAAAGTCCACCAACAAAATCTGTCTTCTGTTGTTTTTCAGGGATGGGCAAGTTGTGTTTGTATGACCAAGCCAACATAAGCATCTTCCAAAGTGTAGCGGTACCCATAGTGGCAACTCTTTCATATGTTGTTGGAATCATAGAGGCAAGTAAAAAGGACGCTTGATTGAATTCTTTATCAACCGCTAAGGTTTCTTCTAAGTCATCATTAAGATATCTTTCAACCAAATTATCACCAGTGGTCTTGACATATACACCAGGGAACTTTTTATCCAAATCCGCATACTCAGAGGCCTTTTTATATTTTCCGTTTTTAGTATTCAACCAATACTCTTCCTTAGCCGCATACATTTTTCCTATATCCGTGTGGTCAATATAAACACGGTCAGGAGCTTCCTGACCAATATATTTTGTAATATACTTAAGACCTACCGCTTTGATGTTTGAATTGATAGCCTGAGCCCTTCGAACCGCATGAATAATATCAATTACATTATACCCCCAAATGGAGGTTTGAGTGAAATCCTCAACCTCGTTTGCTAACTTTAATATTGTTTCTTTTCTTGTATATGAATGTTGAGGGTGTAAGGATTTGATTGATTTTCTCATATCAATACCCAATCTTTGACCTCTTTCAAATAACCAATTCCAGTCAAAGTTTGCTGAATTGTACCCACCAATAATTGATGGTTTGATTTCATTAACAATATTGAAAAACTCAATAATAGCACCTTTTTCTTGTGACTCATCGAGACACTCAATCACCTTATGATATCCTTTGTTCGTTTTGATTCCTATCATAAAGATGCGACCATCTTTTGGGTTAAGAGCGTTAGTCTCTAAGTCAAAAACAAGACGAGTAACTTGGTCATAATCATCATATCCTTTAAACAATCTTTTCTCTTTAGAGATAAGATATTGTTCTACTGGCGGTAAAATCATAATTTTATCCTTTGCCTGGTCACCCCAAGGGTCACAACCACCATCTCTAAAAAACTGAATCAATTCTCTATAACCTTTGAGAGATTTTATCATGAAGGTCAAACCTTTCTCAAGTCTTTCATCACCTTTGGTTTCAAGTTTTTCAATAACAATTCCGTATTTTGACATACCCTGTTTTTGGGCTATTTTGGAATTATTATAAAAGTTAAGACCACGTAAATCTCCGACCCACGCGAAAGGAATAAAAGTATCATTTCGGATTTCTTTTCCTTTACCTGGTTCTTCTTTGATTTTGAAAATGGAATTAGATGCGTAATCGAACTCAATTGCAACTATAAAAGTTTCGGAGTCATTTCCTTGCAGAAATGATTCAATTTCTTTGGTAGATATCATATCAATTTTGTAGGGTGGTTCATTAGCTTTCACACTTTGGTGAAATTTACCTTCCTCAATAAATATAAAAAATTGTGAGATTAGAGTCAATCAACAACAAGCAGTTTCCGAAATGAAACTTTCTTGTACATTAATATAAAGTTGTTCTCTAATTGGTAGAATCAAATCACCTTCATCATTTTTAATTAAAAATTGACCAACATATCTACCAACTTCATTTGTATCTTTTTTTGTAAACTTGAAATAAATATAATATTCAGGTGGAGCACCTAAATCTAAAATTAAATTAACAAACTCACAAGGTGCAGATACAATTTTAGGTATACCTGTTTCTTCATTAATCATTGTAAAAAAAATTGTTGACACTGGAATATCTTCCGTTAGTTGGATATAACCAGCGCGACCGTCTTTTACAACTTGCATTTTTAAGACGGGAAGGGTTGCATTTTTCTTGATAAAAAAATCCATATCAATAAATATATTGTTATGACTCTTTACGTAACTCCCTTTCGTAATGTTCAAACCTGTTATGTTCGGTGGGTGTTAATAATAGTAAACCACTAAATAACTCACCTTTCTTTGTCAATTGATACATATGACTCATCCACGTTTGTTCGAATGGATGTGCCCAAGTTGTGTCTAAGAACATTTTTTTGTTACCGTCTCTACTTACAATCTGAGGCCAATTACAATAATAAACTTCACCACAAGTATATGGTACACCTTTATGACTAAGAATCTTTTCGAAAGCTGTTTTTGGTGCATTCGGGTCAAGTCCCATCTGTGGAAGTCTCGGGTTGTTTGGCCAAAATTTTGTTCTTACATCTTGAGGAACATTATACCAAGACCACTGAGTTCCATTGTCACCATAAAACTCGGAATAATTTAATTTAATGAAATCCAAGTTTTCTTTTTTTACTATTTCTAAAGATTTGGTATAAAGGTTTTGAACGTATCTGTTAAATCCGTTTCTGCAAACTCCTTCGTCAGGATAAAAAAACATATCATCTTCAAAGAATAAATAATAATCTAAATCAGTATCATTGAAGTGCTCTGCAATGAATTGTCTACCGCCACATATTCCCAAATTATCTTTTTTAATATGTTCAAACCCGTATTTGTCACACAATAATTTATATTCACCAAAAGTTGATTCATCACTAGAATTATCTAATAAGAACTTTTTTGTTTTATTTATATAATCCTTATCATAGGCCAACATTGAATCAATCAATGTCTTAAATTGTTTGGGACTATTGAAAGTTATAACATACAAGCCGACTTTATTTATATCTAATTTGTTGACACTCTTAACTACAGACTCACTCTTTGGTTTCAACTCATCGTTCTTTAAATCCTCGAAGAATTTTCCAATCAGACCATTTCCCTCTATTTCAAAGTAGTTTATCAAATCGGCGTGTTTGTAAGTCATTATTGAAAAGATTGATTCTTCAGTACCCATCAATCCCTTGGATAAAGTTTCTTTCATCAAACCATAATAAATTGAGTTGATATCTGAAATTGACTCTTTTGGCCCACCGAAAAAGCCCCCTCTTGCAACTTTGTTGACTTTAGCACCCGCTAAACTATTCAGTTGATTATATTCAAATCCGTGTATCTCGTTGTTTGCTTCATATGGGAAACATATAAATGAAAACTTCGAAATATATTTTGAAAGTTTTTCAATTACTTTGTCATGTGTGAAATAACCTGGATGAACAGTATTGGTTATACCTCCATCTATCCAAAATAAATGTTCAGAATCGAATCTATCCATAATCTTCGCATCATGTAAAAGATAAACCTTAGACATAACCAAAGGATTATAATTTTCTAACTTAGCTTGCGTTGAATCTTTTAACCAACCAGACAAATTAAACCAATCTTGATTTGTTCTAATTTCTTGAATCCTATTGAAAAACTCATTCTCTCTGAACCAAGATAAATCCCTAAATATAAATTGAGTTTTGGAAATATCTCTTCTGTCTAAAACAAATTGTTCCAATTCTCTACTACCAAAAATAATCAAATTACAATCTATCTTTAATAATTGTTCGAACTTATCTAAATAATGATTGTAGGGTCTTGACCATCCCTCAGAAAGTTCAGACCTACCAATATCCCATATACCAGTCACTAAAGTAATATTACTCATATATCCTATTGAATTCTTCTAAGATTCTAAAGAAACTTTTATTATTTTGGAACAATTCTTCAGATGTACCTCTAGGTGCATTATCTTTGCACCACCAAATATCAAAATGTTTTCTTTCAAATAATTCAGTGTGGTTGTACCACATCAAAGTCATAACGTTTTCCTCATGTGGTAAACCTTTATCTTCGGAAATTATTTTAGTCGTATAGTCTTCAAACAAGTTAACAATCTCATCCCATTTGGATTTATGTCCACCAAAAAGTCCACCTATAATATGTATAGACCTATCATATTCTTTATACCACTTTGCATTGACAGTTCCCGACCAATAATTCCTCACGTTTTCTTTTCCTAATATTAAGAACTTATCTTTTGTATCTTCAATTACATTTTTCAGAAAGTCATTATTGAAAAGAGTGCTCTCATAATATCTCGCCATCATATGTTCACTCTTTAGATATTTTAAAGGTATCAACCCGCAATGTGATAATCCAGCGTCAATCCAATAATAATAGTCATATGATTTATCTTCATTCCACCACCAATGAAACTTACAATATTGGATTTCTATACATCTATCCCCTCTTTTGATATCCTCAACTACTTTGTATTGGTTGATTAAATCTTTAAACTTTGTGTTTGAAATATCAAAAACTTCGAATTTCAATTTTGTGGAGTCAATAGAATGTTCTTCATAAAAAAATCTTTTGAGAGAATCTATTTCTCTATCCGAGGTATAACAGAGAAAGTCAGCGTCGGTCATTTTTATAAGTGACAATAAACTAAATCTATAATGACCACCTCTATTTGGTCTGCCTCCAAACTCAGTTCCATATAAATCACTGTATATTGAAGTAATAAACTTAACTGACATAATAAAAATCTTTATATTCTTTTTTTCTTTTCATTTCCATAACTCTTCCTTCATCCATGAACTCGTTTGGTATTTTAACCTCGGTCCACCTGTTCCAATTATATGTTTGAAGATACCAATTACCATACATACCTTCTGAAATATTAGAATATCCTGCCTTTTGTGGTGCTATCGGCAAAATAGGACAATAACTTTGTTTCTTTTGAACAATAAACTTCCACGTAAAATCATCTAAAGCATGAAAGAAATCACCACTTGAAAATCCTGTGAGAGCAATATCAAACATCTCATCATATATGGATTGGTCATAAATAATCATGTTCGCTGCGTATATACCACGGGCATCTTCAGGTGCAGGGGGTGTATTAGTCATATCGAGCAATAATTTATATTCGCTAGATATTTTTATCTCGCGGTTCTGTGTAGGAGCTAAATTGAAAATTGCATATTCCAAATTAGGATATTCGGATTCTATTTTATCCAATAAACTATTAGCATAGGGCATCGCAGAACAATCGTCCTCAATAATCATAACTTGAGGATAATTTCTCTCTTTAGCAATTTTTATTATCTCTAAGGTTGAGCGAGTTATTCCCATATATGAATTGGTGTCAATTCCTGAAAATCTCTCCCATTCCCATCCCAAATATGAAAGCTCGAAAGAAATACTTTCAAGTCTATCAACTCTTCTATCCAAATTGACAACAAACTTAGGTATATCTTTAAACTTCATTAACTTATGTGATTATGAGTTAATTGACCAGTCAATCTATCACACCATCCTTTAGATTCTGAGTGGGGCCAAACTACCCAATAATTAGGTAATACAGTAGTTGGAAACTCTCTCCAAATTTTACAATACTTGTCAGGGTCTCTCATGAATCCTGCAATTTCATTTTTGTCCGCATCTTTTCTGAACAAGGTTTGGTCGTCAGGTCCGTGAAATGCGACAACCCAAAAATCATAATCTTTTTCAGGAACACTTGGGTATCCCACGTCAATACAATGTTTGAATATTGTAGAGAAGCTTTTCTTCCAATCTTCTTCGTCCTCGATTCTTGGACTTGGTGGGTATTTTTTATCAATACAATGTTGGTCTACCGCTCTTTTTTCGAATAATAATCCAGAATATCTTTCATATTCCCTAAAGTTTCGGATTGGTCCGAAACCATAGGGACCATCATGACCCTCTTGTTTTTCCCCATCCATTCCGAATAGCTTTCTGTTTGTTAAATGAGAATGTTTATTTTTGTCTCCCCAAGTTTTGTCATCGTCCCATTGTTTAGTTCTACCTTTACGAGTATACTCATGATAAACTATTGGCAGGTGTGGATGGAACAAATCATAACCCCAAGTATATGCTCTAGCGGCAATTGAAATCTCTTCACCGTGGAAATAATACTCAGGATTGTGTTGTACCTCTTTCGAGAAAGTTCCTACTGTAAAACAAAAGTGTGCGGAGTAAAATCTTGCAGGTACGGGTTTTGTCATTTCTCTCCAACCTGGTATTGTCTCGGGTAAGAAGAAAACCGCTCCTTCAGGGATAAATCTATCAAATACCATCCTCCACGCATCTTGTGCTCTACCCGCAGGGTCATTTTCAGGGTCAAAAGAGGGTACATAACCCGTAAGTAAAGGTTTTTTATACCCGTCTTTCTGTAGACCCTTTATCATTTTGATTAGGATATCATCCCAATCTTTTACGAATCTCATGTGCGAATCTATCTGAAGTGTGTATGTTTCACCATCATATAATTGTTGCACCAAATGTCTAGCCCAACAAACACCTTTAGCTTCTTGATAAGGAATATCCAAGATTCTAAATCTTTTATCTTTCCTATATTTGTCTAAATTATCGAAACCATCTGATTCGCTATACTGTCGTGCAACACCAATAACCAAATTTTTAGGTTTCTTGGCATTTTCCACCATGTTCTCAATTGTGGGGACAAGTTGTGGGTCCCTGTAAGAAGCAATTTGTACGAATATTTTCATTGAAAATGTATTTTGTATTAAAAATAAAAAACCCTCCACGAAAGTAGAGGGTTTTAATTTATTTTAATTTTTAATTAATCGCATCCGTTAGGGTCACTCGATGTAATTAAGCCCGAACCACCCGATACTTCAAACCATGCGGTTCCGTTTGAGTAGTATCCATCAGCAACTGGATTAGTTGGTGGATTACCTGGTGTTTGATAAAGTGTCTCCCCGATGTTTGGTCCGATACCACCCGCAACTGTACCATAGACTGTTTGTGGTGAATCTCCAAAATCAATACAAGCGTCGTTTGCGGTTGCACCTGAACCTAAACTATATGTGTAGAAAGCAAAAGTTGGTGTTGGTGAAGGAGTTGTTGTAATTGTTGGTGTAGGAGTTGCAATTACAGAACATGCTGCAAATGCTCCTACTTGTAATCCGTTCGATGCAATTTGGGTAACAATACCTGAGGATGCATAGAAACCTGCCAACATTGTAGAAGGACCTACGCTTTGAGGATAGAACTGAATGTTGCCATCGAATGAAGGTTCGTCACCAAAAATTGTACCAACAATTCCTGAAGCACATGCTTCGTTAAAAGTAGAACCTGAACCAACACTAAAACTAAATCTAGTTTGCGATGGTGTTGGAGTCTGAGTGGTTGTTGTAGTTGGTGTTAATGTATTTGTTGGTGTATTTGTTGGTGTAGGTGTATTAGTTTGTGTTGGTGACGGAGTGTTAGTTGGTGTTTGTGTATTCGTAGGTGTACTAGTTTGTGTTGGTGACGGAGTGTTAGTTGGTGTTTGGGTTGGAGTTTCAGTAGCTGTAGGTGTTGTAGTAGGTGTTGGCGTTACATTTGCTGTAGAACTTGGTGTTGGTGTTGGTGTTGGTGGTACATTAGGAGGTGGAAATTCCCCTTGGTCAACCAAATTAATAAAATTGGATTGTGCGGTTGAATATGTGTAATCAATCAACCAAATATTTTTGGTTTCATTTGGTGATAATCCAACTTGATACTCCCACATAGAGTCATCACATCTTCTATAATTAAAGGTTACTATAGTAGAACCAGTATTCGTTAAGGTATATTTACTACAAGCCATTTTACTTTTTTTATATAAATACTTGGAACATTTAAAAATTTTTTAATTTTTATTTTTTCTTTTTCTAAATTGGTGTCTAGGTTGGTGTTTGCGGAATTGTGTGTGTGTTGGAGAATTATAAAAGGTCTTAAAGTCGCGATTATAATCCGTACTTAGCTTTGTCTGCATTGAATAGTGCTGCAATTTCTGCCGTCGACAATGATTTATTTTTATAATATCTGAATTGCCCCCAACTCATAGGAAGGTATGAACCATCTCCTTGTATTGATTGTCCAATTTGTAAGTTCGGTTGTCCAAAAAAACTATCTGAAGTTGCTTGTGTAATCACTGGCGTTGAATTACCATTCACATAAACCGCACTTGTCCCTGCTCGAATAATCGTGGTAAACATTGCCCAAGTGTTGGCGGTGAATACGTTATTTCCACTTGCGGTATTAAAGTTTTGAGATAGTCCATTGAATCCAAAAATTAAACCGTTGGTTCCTCCAACACTAAGTCTGAATCCATCAAAACCACCTGTTTGTGCTTGCTTATTCCAAATACCATCGTTACTAGCATAACCTGCAGGTATTCTTGCCCAAATAACTACTGATACAGGAGTTGTTGTATTTGCAATGTTGATGGTTGCGTTCTGTGTAATATTTGCCAAACTATTTGTTCCTCCCATTACAATTATTCCACTGTTGGATGATGAGTAAGAATAGTCACCACTCAGAGTTGCGTTATTTCCTGCTCCCGATAAGTCGGTAATTAATGAACCCGAGCCAGGATAAGATGATGAATTACTTATGTCGAAGTGAACAACGAGAGTTGACAGTGAAGTCGGTGTTGGAGTTCTTGTCGTTGTAGGTGTTGGAGTGACCGCAGCTGTTGTAGACGGAGATGCAGTAATTGATGGGGTTGGAGTATTAGTTTTTGTTGGCGTATTAGTTGAGGTTGGTGTCGGTGTTTGGGTTTGGCTAGCTGTTATAGAAGGTGTCGGTGTTTGGGTTTGGCTAGCTGTTATAGAAGGTGTCGGTGTTTGGGTTTGGCTAGCTGTTATAGAAGGTGTCGGTGTTTGTGTATTGGTCGGGGTTTGTGTAGGTGTTTCAGTATTAGTAGGTGTCTGAGTTGGAGTTTCTGTTGGAGTTTCAGTTGGAGTTTCAGTGTTAGTTGGTGTTTGAGTTGATGTCTCCGTAGGAGTATTTGTAGGAGTTTCAGTATTAGTAGGTGTCTGAGTTGGAGTTTCTGTTGGTGTATTTGTAGGAGTTTCAGTATTAGTAGGTGTCTGAGTTGGAGTTTCCGTTGGTGTATTTGTAGGAGTTTCAGTGTTAGTTGGTGTTTGGGTTGGAGTTTCCGATGGTGTTGCGGTTATCGTTGAAGTATTTGTCGGAGTTGGCGTTTGACTCGGACAAATTGAATAACCACCTATTTCAAATCCACCTGAATCTAATTGTACTAAGATACCATTGTAGGAGTAGTATCCTGTCATATCTATTGTATTAGGTCCTACAGGAGAATCATAGAACTGAGTATTAGCATCGAAATCAACATAATCACCCCAAATTGTTCCATTAACTATACAACTACAAGCGTCAATAGAGGTTGTACCTGAACAAACAACAAAAGGAATCCTTGCCTTTGTTGGAGTATTTGTTTGTGTTGTAGTAGGTGTAGGTGTCTGAGTCTCCGTAGCCGTCGGTGTTTGTCCTGGACTTGCAGTGATACTTGGCGTCGGCGTGTTAGTTGGAGTTTCTGTTGGAGTTTCTGTTGGAGTTTCAGTGTTAGTTGGTGTTTGAGTTGATGTCTCCGTAGGAGTATTTGTAGGAGTTTCAGTGTTAGTTGGTGTCTGAGTTGGAGTTTCTGTTTGTGTATTTGTGGGCGTTAATGTTGGAGTCTCAGTCGGAGTCTGTGTTGGAGTCTCCGTAGGTGTTATTGTGGGTGTTGGTGAGGGACAAGGAATAAATTCGTATGTCAAATCATTATTAGGACAATCTAAAATACATTGAATACAGTTAGGGTCAAGAAGTTGATATCTATTTTTAAGAATTCTGAAATTGTGAGCAATTTCTGAGGCATCCAATGGAATTGTATACATTCTGAAAGCACTTACATCACCTATAAAACTTCCGCCAAAAATCTCCTCCAACCTTATATGAGTGGTTAGTCCTGAATAAATTGTGTGAGTTAGGTCTTGAGTTGTTAAACATTCAGGGTCCTGTTGATAAGTCATTCCCGAAAGAGCTTCGGGACATCCACCTGACAATGTCAGATTATCGTGCAATCCTTGTGTCCCTCCACCTAAAGATATATTATATCCGACACCTATTTGTTTTTCTCTTGGTGTGTTTAATAGTCTTGGTATAATTTCTTCAAAATCCTCTATGACTAGAAAAGGTCTACCGTTCACATATATAATCAAATCACCTAGTCTATAGTCTTTTTCTTCGAACCAAGAATCTTTAAATTGTACAACTTCAGTAGTCGCCGGGTCAATATTTAAGTGTGTTATCGGGGGACGAATGAGATTCAAACTATTATTAGCAGTGGTCGCAGTATATTCTTCTGAAACTAAAAGACCTAATCCACCCATATCATAAAGGTCACAAAGCTCGAACCATTCTCTCCTCCTGAATACCGCGTCTATTTGAACCCAATGCTCCGAATCAAAATACGTTGTTCCTGAACAAAATTCAAATATACCCCGTGTTGAGCACCACTCTGTTACAGATGTCCCCGTAGTAAATGTAAGTCCTGTTGTACAAGTCCCTGTGGTTTCACAAGCACCTGTTATAGTATAAACCTTTACACAGAGTCTTGGATTTCCTGTATTTCCTGAAAGTCTTATCGACATGGCGTTAGATACTCCATCATACAAAGGGTCCAACTCAGGAACTGAAACATATGTTTCACAAGAACAAGTGTATGATGTAAGACCCGATGGTTGATAAACAGGAATACAACTATTGGAAGCGGTGATTCCAGTTTCCAAACATTCACAAGTATGCATGCAAGTCAGACCTGAGGTCACTCTTGTGTAACCTGTGTCTTGTTTTGGACTTCCATCTGCATAGTGATAAAATTTGTTTTCTGCTCTTGCCCCCATGAAAAAGAATGTCCCTTTATTTTCTGGATATCTGTAATTTAATCCAACATCAGTACTACCTGTCCACCTATATCTCAACATCATCTCGGCGGTCCAACCTAAATTGACCCTTTCTGGAAAAATTTGATATCTATACCCTGGTAGTTTATAAAATCCTTGATAAAAACCTCCTTGTAATCTTGCAAAATAACCCACCTCATCTCCATAAGTTGTATAATTTAAATTGTAGGTATATGAATTGTCATTCCAAAGCCTGTTAGCGGTTGTAGTAAACCCTGTAATCGGATGCATTTTGAATCTTCTGTCGTACTTGAATCTACTAAATTTGTCATTAATATTTGTGTATAATCCTGTTGTGATATCAATAGTTTCTCCTGATATTTGTTTGACTAAACCATTGTCAATCCCTGTCAAACCGACGTCACAAAGTGTGGATGCAGACGGACAGATATTAGGATTTATACCACTTGGATTCCAATAATTTTCAGAAACTATTGTATCATTATTGAAGTTACATGTAGAAGTCTGGCATAATGTTGTTCCTGTGGAATTGAAATCGAATTTGAACGGCATAACGTTCCCATCATCATCTCCTATCAAAAGAGGAGAAAATACAACATCTTGATTAAATTCTCTTTCGTCGTTTGCTAAACATATGTCTGTGACCTCTCGAAAAGGAATCAAACCTATTTTTCTGAAGTTGTATTGGAAAATATTTTGATAAGCCATAAACTAATGATAAATACCTTGTGACATAGTATTTATGTATAAAGAATTCGTATGATTCAAATTGATAAAGAATTTTACTCTGCTCCATATTATTTTCTTTTAAGAGAAAAAAGTGATGAATATCATATATATTTTTCATATGAAAACACATTGTCAGAAGCTAGAAAAAAAGATATGATGATTAAAGTTCCCAGAGATAAGGTTGGAAAAGTTAAAAATTATATAGATTCATTAATCAAGAAGAAAACTAAAAAATCTACAAAAGATATAGGAGGTGAAATTGATGAATTAGTGAATGCAGACGGTTCCTTATCTAACTCTAAGATTCCTATTTTAGACCCTACATTACATCCAAAAAAAACTATGGACCAAACTGTTTCTGCGGCTAGAATCACAAATGACCCAATCTCTCGTGGGTATAGAACTTATTATGGTGAATCAGTTGAGGAAATAGAAGAAGAAGATATGTCTGGTGCTTTTGGTTACGAAGAAACAAAAGACCTTGATGGAATAGAAACATACAAGTACTTCAGAGATGAATTGGAAATGAACGATGAAGAAGCTCGAGATAGAACAGAAGAACAAGGAAAAGACCCATCAGGAAAAAAAGACAAAAACTCCGCATACAAGAAAGATAAAAATTTTATAACAAGAGCTACCCTATCAGAAATTCAAAAACAAAAAGCAATTAAGGTTTTGGAAGATATTTTGATGAAACAAAAAAACATTACTAAATCCGACGTAGTCGAGAAACAAAAAGAAAATGAAGAAGAAAAACAAGTTCCTAAAATCATACAAAAAAATATTAACACCTTAATAAAACAGATGGAAAAACAAGGTTTATCAAAAAAGGATTTAATTAAATTTTTAAAAAATGAATAAGTCATTATACGATAGTTTTATTGAATTTCCTAAGGATAAACAAGACCACATGAGAAAATCCATGAGTATGGTCAAAGACGTAGATAAAAACTCAGAGGGGTTCATAAGGAATAGTGAACTTCAATCCAAAAATTATATTACATATAAACAACTTAAGAGAATAAAAAATTTCTTTGATAATTTTAAAGGAAATGAAAAAGATACTTCATTTATTTTGAATGGAGGGGTTGTTATGAAAAATTGGGTTAATGACCAATTAAGAAAAATGAGAGATGGATTAAAAATCACAAAAAGAAATAAAATGGACACAGGTATGATGAATCAATTCATAAAATCACACGAAAAAAAAGATTTCATGAATGTCCGTCCCTCTCAAAAACATAAATCCACAAAAGAAAAATATGACACCGCAGTTACAGAAAGTCTCAAAAGAATAAACGAAATAATTTCAAAAATATAATATTATGGCAGAACAAATTAATCTTGATTTCAGTCAAACCGAAAAAAACACGATGACAGCTGTGGCTGACCAAGAAAGGGCTAAATTAATTCCCAAAAATGATTATAATAAAGTGGGTAATGAATACTCATCTGTAAATCGAGACGCTATTGCCGATGGCGACTCAATGGGAAGAGGAACAGGCTCTTATCTCGATGTATACAACGTAGACGCTGGTACAATTACAGATGTTGTAGAGAGGAAAAATGAAATAAAGATAAACAAATATAACTCATCCAACCCGTATCCTAATTTCGCAACATGAAATTAAAAAACATACTGAAAGGGTTAATTACTGAGATTGCTTCCATAGAAAGTATTGGTAGTGCTATTGACGGAAAAAAAGTTGTTTCTATATATTATGATGGAGATGAGCCAGGAGGTAGAGGTCTTAGAACTATTGAACCAGTATGTTTGTTTGTAGATAAAAGGAGTGGGAATACAAATCTATGCGCTTGGGACAGAGAAGGAGCCTCACATAAAGTTGCTGTTGGTGATGGTTTTTTACCTTATTGGAGACTTTTCAGACTTGATAAAATTTTGTCTTGGAATCCAACAGGTGAAAATTTCACTCAATTAAGACCTGGTTATAACCAACAAGGGGACAAAAGAGCGTCTCGAATAATTTATTTAGCTAAATTCTGAATATGGAACAATTGATGCAAAAACTAATGATGTCAAAAAAAATTATGGAGAAACATGACTCCATGTCAAGAGGTAATCATACCCCCTCCTTATCTGATAATACATCGATTAGCTCATTTAATATACCGAACGCGAAATATAATATTCCCTCCGAATTTTTACAAGAGGCTCCACAATTATCAACACCTAAAACTCAACATCAATATGGAACACCATCGATAGAATCTATAAAAAAATCGAGACTTCCTGAAGACATAAAGAATCTTATGATAGAATATCCTATCGAAAGACCGCAACAACAATCGGCTACTTTATCCAATGAGCTTATTGAAAAGGCGTCAAGATTAATGAATGAACAATCCAATAACTACCAACCCGAAAGCGCAAAACAAAAATCTAGTCCTCAATCAAAAAGTTTATCAACATCTTCTTTAGATTTGAAAACAATAATCAAAGAATCGGTCGAAGAAATACTTAAAGAACATGGTATCATATCCGAGTCTGTTGAAAAATCAAATGAATTTTTTTCTTTCAAAGTAGGGAAACACATTTTTGAAGGCAAAGTCACAAAAATCAAAAAGATTCCCTAACGACTTTCTTTATCAATTTTCAATTGTTATATTTTGGGGACATATATAAAAATCATGTCCAAAATCAATCTTTTAGTGATTCCTTCCGACAGAACAGGTGTCGGTAAATTTAGGTCAATCGACCCTCATATATTTCTTCAGAATTTATATGGGGATGATTTTCATGTAGATATAATTTATGACACCCCTGTAAATGATTTAGAATTTTTCAAAAAGTATCAAATAGTTGCTTTACACAGAAGTATCGGCCCTGATTTTGACAAGGCAAATGAACTAATTCAACAATTAAATAAACTTGGTATTGTTACTGTTTGTGATATAGATGATTATTGGATGCCAGGTAAAGAACATCCAATTCACGATGTGATAAAATTTAATAAGATAAATGAAAAGATTGTTGCAAATCTTAAGGTTTCGAAATATGTCAGTACAACAACCTCTATTTTTGCTGACGAGATAAAAAAAGTAAATAACAACATTGTCATTTTTCCAAATGCCATCAACCCAAATGAACCTCAATTCAAAGAATCCACACCTCCCTCTGATAGATTAAGAATAGGTTGGTTGGGTGGTTCTTCACACCTCCACGATTTACAATTATTAGACCAATCTTTTAGTAAACTTTCTAAGTATAAAGACAAATTACAATTTGTTCTTTGTGGGTTTGATATAAGAGGTTCCGTTACTGAAATAAACTCACAAACAGGTGAACACAAGAAAAGAGACATACTGCCACATGAAACTGTTTGGGCGAGATATGAAGAAATTTTTACACAGAAATATGTAACTGTATCTTCAGATTATAAAAAGTATCTATTACAATACTCGAAAGAAAATTTTGAAAATGCAATTAATGAGGCATATGTTCGTGTATGGACACAACCAGTCACATCCTATGCAAAAAACTATTCAAAATTTGATGTTTCATTAGCACCAATTAAGAATACAATTTTTAATAGAGTAAAATCACAACTCAAGGTTATAGAGGCGGGATTTTACAAGAAAGCCCTGATTGCAACAAATCTTGGCCCCTACACAATAGATTTGAAACATTCACTTCAGAATGGTAATTTTGTTGATGGAAATGCCTTATTAGTTGATGAGAATAGAAATCATTCTGATTGGTCAAAATATATTGAAAAACTAATTAAGAATCCGAACATGGTTGAGGATTTAGGTGAAAGATTATATGAGACTGTTAAAGACAAATATAATTTGTCAACTGTTACAAAATCTAGAGCAGAATTTTACAAATCAATTATATGATTAACATACCTTTTAATAAACTTCTTTTTATTGACATTGAGACTGTGGGTATCGAATCTTCTTGGGAACAATTAGAATCTAATCGTCCTGCTCTATCTTTTCAATTCAAAAACTACTTCGATTGGTTTCAAAAAAGGTTTCCTGAGGATGCTAACAAAACTATTTCCGAAATGTTTGTGAACAGAGCTGCTTTGGTGCCAGAATTTAATAGAATTGCATGTGTGAGTGTAGCTTTTGTTTCCGACACAAATGTGACAAAAATTCAATCCTTCAACGACTTAGATGAAAAAAAAATATTGTTTGATGTTCAAAAACTTTTAATTAAAGTAGGTGAATTGGGATTTTATCTATGTGGACACAACGTAAAAGGTTTCGATATACCTGTTTTAGCCAAAAGAATGATAATTAACGGATTAACTCCACCTAAAATTTTACCAGGGTATGATACAAAACCTTGGGAAATAAAAGCATTTGATACAAAAGATTTTTGGCAATTTGGAAATTACACAAGTATAGCATCTTTAGAACTTATGTGTGTTTGTCTCAATGTTCCGTCTCCAAAAACAATGGAAATTACAGGTAATAAAGTTCATGATGCATTTTGGAATAAAAAGGATTTCAAAGGTATTTCAGATTATTGTGAAGCGGATGTACGTTCGTTAATTGATGTCGTAACAAAAATTAATAATTTAAAATAATATGGATAAAAATTATGAGGAAGAATTGAAATCTTTGTTTGAAAGATTTCAAAAAGAAATTAGAAACTCAGGAGAAGATTTGGAAAATGATGAAATCTCAGATTTGATAGATTTGTCTTTCGAAGACTTGGAAGAGAATATTATTCTTCAACATAACACAAAAGTAATACGTTTCAAAAAACTAAACGAAGACACCAAAACCCCTTCGTACGCATACGAGCTTGATTCTGGATTTGATTTATATTCCACTGAAAAATTTGTTATTCCCGCTTTTGGTAGAGCTCTTATTCCAACAGGACTTTCATTTGATTTACCAGAGGGATATGAAATTCAAGTAAGAACTAAAAGTGGTTTATCAATAAATTTGGGATTGATAGTTCTGAATTCGCCTGGTACAGTTGACAGAGGTTATTTGGGCGAGATAAAAGTTCCAGTATTCAATGTTAATAGTAGTTCAATAATTGTAGAAAAAGGAATGAAAGTGGCTCAAGGTGTGGTTTGCCCTGTTGTTTGTGGAAAGTTTGTAAAATTCGAAGAAATGGACAATTTAGGAACTTCAGAAAGAGGTGATAAGGGATTTGGAAGTACAGGATTAAAATAATATAAAATGGGAAAGTATTACGAAAACCTTGATATTCTGATTGACTTGATAAAAAAAATAGATAAAAAAAATTTATTAGCTGAGTTCATTTTAGATTGTATCTCGCAAGCAAAAAAGGAACCAACCAAAACATCTCACGAAATAATTAAAGATTCTAAAAATAAATTTTTGAAATGATTACTATAGGTTATTCAACAAAATCACCAAAACCAGAATTTACAGATTACTTAATCAAGAGTTCAGGTTTTAAGAAAACTAAAGTAATCGAAAAGATTAATAATGGTGATAAATCCTTGTCTCAAGTTTACAATGAAATTTTAGAAGAGTCAGATACGGATATAGTTATTTTATGCCACGATGACATTTATTTCGACACTAATGCGTGGTACCCGAAAATTAAAGAACATTTCGAAAAAAGTGAATATGGTATTTTGGGGATGGCTGGAACAAGATACATGCCCAAATCAGGTATGTGGTGGGAAGACAGAAAAAAAATGATTGGTATTGTAAATCACGAGAGTGGAGGAAAAAAATGGGAGTCCAAATATTCAGAGTCGTTTGGTAATAACATCGAGCCATCAATAATTGTTGATGGTGTTTTTATTGCTATTCATAAGAAAAGAATTAAAAAAAACTTTAATGAATCTTTCAAAGGTTTTCACTTTTATGACATTCCCTTCTGTTTTGACAATTACTTAGAAGGAATCAAAATAGGTATAATAACAAATGTAAGAATCACTCACAAATCAATTGGACAAACAAATGAACAGTGGGAAAATAATAGACAAAAGTTCGAAAAAATTTATGAAAATTATCTTCCAACAAAATTACCTTTCAATTTAAATAAAAAACTTAGAGTCCTCATATCTTGTCTTATGTTTAAAACTTTCACAGGTTCTGAACTTTATGTTTATGAGCTCGCTAAAAGTTTGATGAAATTAAACTGTAGTGTGACAATTGTATCACAAATTGGCGGACCTCTTACCGATATGGCAAGAAAAATTGGAATCAAAGTTTTACCCTTTGAAGAAGCTCCTGGTTTCAAATTAGGAGACGGAAAATGGGGCATACAAACTGAAAAGGGATTTGAGCCATCAAAAGAAAATATGATGTATAGAGTATCGGAGGTAGACTTTGATATTGTTCACATTCAACACAAACCAGTTGCTGAAAGAATTTGTAATTTTTACCCTGAACTTCCAAAAATATATTCCATACACTCTGAGGTTATTAGTTTGGAAGAACCTTTCATAAATGATACGGTGAAAAAATACATAGCAATTAGACCTGAAATTAAAACTCATCTGATAGATAATTTCGAAATCAAGGAAGAAGACATTGAGGTGATTTACAATCCAGTCGATGAAGAAAAATTTAATTCCAAAAACAACAAAGAGGAGAATTACGTTTTATTTGTTGGAACAATTGACTATCTAAGAAAAGATACCCTTATGGAACTTTCTGAGTATTGTGAAAAAAACAATTTAGAACTATGGATAGTAGGAGAAAACAAATCCAAGTATTTGGAATTGTTGCTTCTTGAGAAACACATCAAACATTTTCCAGCAACTTGGAATGTAGAAAAGTTTATTAAAAATTGTAAGGAAACTGCTGGTATACAATTGGGGAGAAGTACCATTGAAGGTTGGTTATGTGGAAAGCCTGGTTGGATTTTCAAAGTAAATTCAAATGGATTTATATCCGAAAAAGAAAAATTTGACCCTCCATCTGATTTGGAAAAATATCACTCTATCAAAGTGGCTGAACAAATAAAAGAAGAATATATAAAAATAATATCGTGATTATCCTGACGACTACTTTCAATTGTGAAACGTATATTGAAAGATGTTTATTCTCAATTATGTCGCAAAGTTTTAAAAAATTCAAATGCTACATTACAGATGATATGTCAACCGACAACACTTTAAATAAAATTAAGTCGGCTATCGCAAATGATGATAGATTCGTTCTCATAGAAAATAATTGTAAATTTTATCAACCTGGAAATTACGACCAAGTTATTAGATTCAGGAATATTGAAGGCGATGAAATATGCGTTGAAATTGACGGTGATGATTGGCTGCCAAATCCGAAGGTATTGGAAAAAATTGCCGAAGTATACAAAGACTCAAATGTATGGATGACTAGTGGTTCATTCAAATATCATGACGGGAGACCTGGTTTTGCCAACCCACCACAAAAATTCACTGATATAAGGAAACAGACCTTTACCTTGTCTCATTTGAGGACTTGGAAAGCTTGGTTATGGAAAAAAATTTTATTGGAAGATTTAAAAGATGAAAAAGGAGAATATTGGAGTGTTGCAGGAGATTTATCGTTTATGTTCCCAATGTTGGAAATGGCGGGTGAGGAACATTATAGATTTTTATCAGATATTTTATACATTTACAACGAATCTAATCCAATAAATGACCACAAAGTTAACATTGGTAATGTGATTAAAACTGTTAACAAAATTAGAAACAAAAAAGAATATACAAAAATTTAGAAAAATGAAAAAGGCAAATGAACTTATAACACATTTCAGATTTGATTTAGTCCTAAAATATCTTTATGCCAAATCTATAGTCAAAAACTACAAAACAAATTTTTTCAAAGAAATGTATAAAAAACATTTAGAACTTTGGAATGGATTTGTGGAGTACGATAATCCAAATAAATGTACTTTCGAGTCTTTTAATAATGAATTTCATAAAATTATACACTCTATAAAAGAAGATGGGTTCAACTCACAAATTTCTAAAGTTCCAATTTTAGATGAAAAATACATGGTAAATGGCGCACATAGGGTGGCCGCTTGTTTAGCTTTGGATAAAGAGCTTGATACTAGACCCGCAAATATGCCCCACGATGGTCAAAAAGACTGTAGTTGGGATAACCATTTCAGAGCAATAAGACTTCCTGAAGTATACGGAAATCAAGTCGGAATTGAATATTCTAAATTATTGAAAGACACTTATGTTGTCACCCTTTTTCCGTCTGCTAAAGGAGATTTCAAATCAGCTATAGATGTAATTAATAGATATGGTAATTTAATTTACTATAGGAATATTAATCTTTTTGGTTATGGTCCATTAAATTTAATGAGAGAACTTTATGCGGGTGAAGCTTGGGCTGGTGGTCCGCATGATAACTATCACGGGTTTAGAATGAAAGAAAGCCTTTGTTATACTACAAACTCTCCAACTTATGTATTCTTAGCTCAATTTCCAAAACTTGATGATACAAGAGGTGTAAAAAATGATATTAGAAACATACATGGTGTTGGAAATCACTCTGTTCATGTGAACGATACCCACGAACAAACGATGAGACTCGCAAGAATACTATTTAATGACAATAGTGTCGAACATTTAAATAAAACAAAACCTATTCATTTCTCTAAATTTGAAAAAACAGTTCAAAGATTCAAGAAGTTTTTAGAAGACAACAATTTAGATATCGATGAATATTGTATTGCTGGCAGTTCACCACTCACAGCATTTGGTCTTAGAGAAGGGGAGGATTTGGATTATATTCATTTGAATACAACATTGATTCATGATGAACAAAATTTAATTCACAGTCATAATGATTACGGCAAAGAACTTTATGAACCAAATTATGATGAAATTATTCTAAATCCTCATTTTCATTTTTATTCCATGGGGGTAAAATTTGCTTCTCTTGATATTATCAGAAGAATGAAACTGAAAAGAAACGAACCTAAGGATGTAAATGATATTAATTTGATTGGTAGTATATTATGAAAAAAATTGTGTTAACTTCAGACAAATATTCTTTTTGTTTGGACGGGTTTCAAAAGATGATTTCGAAATATTGGTGCGATGATGACTCAGAGTTCACAATTCTTGGATTTAGTAAACCAGAAAGTGAAATACAAAAAAATTTTGAATTTATACGTCTTGGAAGTAATTTTTCCGATTCTTCTCCTTGGCACGTCGTTTTAAACCCATACTTTGAAAAACTAAAAGAAGAATATTTTTTTCTTTTTTTTGAAGACCATATTTTAGTAGATTATCTAAAAAAAAATTATTTTGAAAGGGCAAAAAAAATAATGGAGGAGGACCATTCCATCTCAAAAATAAGGGCTCACCCTCCATATGTTGGTGATAGTTTAGTTAGATACGATGATTTATTTTCTTTTGCTAAGACGGGTCAGAATTCATACTACCCAACATCTCTTCGTCCTGCAATTTGGAGAAAAGATTTCTTTCTGAAAATGCTTAACCATCCAGGTTTTATCAAAAATCCACATGATTTCGAGGTTTATAACAACATATTTTCATGGACTGAAAAAGTTTTGATACCCAATGAAATTTTTTATGCGGACTTGGATGCGATGAGACAAGGAAAACCAAACCCACAAACTTTCAACTTTGGAAAGATTGATATGGATTATTATGAAATAAACATGAGGTCCGAAGATTTTTCAATTTTCGAGGACTTGAGACAAAAGTGGTCTAAAAAATGAGCTACGATAACAATAAAATTTTTCAAGAATTAAAAGGGTGGAATAATGGAAAATATTTTGGACAATGGGAAACTGACAGAATAATTGAAACCTATTTTCCTATAGGACACTTGGGTAGTTGTGTAGAAGTAGGTGCAGCAAATGGTGTAAAAGGTTCAAATACTTTATACTTCGAAAAACAAGGGTGGAACGCTTTGTGTATAGAACCAAATCCCGCACACAAAGAATCATTAGAAAATTTCAGAAAGTTTGTAAAATATTATGCGTGTTCAGATAAAAGTGGCTTTTTACCTTTACATGTCTTCAAAGTAGGAGAAAAGAACATAATGTCCTCTTTGACATCTCTGAATCCTGATACAAGACTTTTGGAGTCTCATAAAGAAATCATAAACGAATCTTATACTGTAGTGGTAGAGGTGCATACATTAACCTCAATTTTAATGAATAAAATTGAAGACACACCTCTACACAAAGTAAAAAACATAGACTTCATTTCAGTAGATACAGAAGGAACTGAAATAGACGTACTAAAAGGTTTTGATTTTGAACAATTCGAAGTAAAACTTTTTGTAGTTGAAAATAATTATGAAGATTCCGAAATAGAATCTTTCATGTCAACTAAAGGATATATCAAAGACCAAAGATACAAAATAAACGAATTCTACATAAAATTATGAATTATTACGCTGAAGGTTTAATAGATAAAAAAATAAGAGAAGTTTTTTTTCCTGATTTCGAATATAAAGGGACAATGGTTGAGGTTGGAGCTGGTCCAGCTATATACATCAGTATGTCAAAACATTTTAGAGAAAATGGGTGGAGATGTATTTCAATAGACCCCAATCCGAAATTTGTTGAACAACATATTAAATTGGGTCATGAAATTTATCCATTTGCTTGTTCGAACGAAAATAAAAAAGGACAATTTAAAATTATTCGAGCCCCTAACACTCACGAAGATATAAATGATGGATGTAGTTGGTCTGCAATCAATACAAGATATGCTTACCCATCTGATGCCAAAGTAGAAATAATCGATGTGGATATAATTACCTTGGATACACTTTTGGAATCAATTTACGTCGATAAGATTGATTTTTTGTCAGTAGATACGGAAGGATGGGAAATTGAGGTGTTAAAAGGCTTTGACCATAATAACTACAAACCAAAAGTTATATTATTAGAAAATGTAAATGAAGACCCTAAATACTCAAGTTACCTGAGCTCTATAGGATATAAATTGGAAATTAAACAAAACTATAACGAAATTTATACAACAATCTAATTATGAAAAATTTTAAAGAATTATTCTCCTTAGGAGATTTATACGTTTCTGATTTTATTTGTGAAAATGAAAATCCTAGAGCAGGTAAAATGCCCTTGACTCTTGCAATTGAATCTGAGACTGGAGCGGTCAGACTTACCAAAACAACGGATTGTGAATTGATGTATGGAAAATATTGGTATAGGTCAGGTATAAACCAAACAATGACTGAGGAATTAAAAGGTATTGTACAAAGTTGTCTAAAATCAATAAAAGTTGAAAAAGGTGATGTTTGGTTAGATATCGCGTGTAATGATGGTACATTACTAAATGCTGTACCTAATGATATAATTAAGGTAGGTATTGACCCAGTGGACGAATCATATACCAAAGAATCAAGAAAAATTGCTAATCTGATTATTCAAGATTATTTCTCGAAGAATACCTATCAAGAATCTGAATTCGGAAATATAAAACCAAAGGTAATCACCGCTATCGCGATGTTTTATGACTTGGACGAACCTGTCAATTTTTTAAAAGACGTTTATGACATTATGGACGACGAAGGTTTGTTCGTCCTACAAATGAGTTATACTCCATTGATGATAAATCAACTTGCATTTGATAATATTTGTCACGAACACGTTTATTATTATACACTGAAATCAATAAAAAATGTGCTAGAAAAAGCAAATTTTAATATTGTCGATTGTCAGTTGAATGATGTAAATGGAGGAAGTTTCAGAATATACGTAAGAAAGGATGTAGCAACTATTTCTAAATTCAGAAATTCTCCATACCGTGATGTTGCTAATTATAGAGTTGAAAGTATTTTAGCATACGAAGAAAAAAATAAAATGGATACTGAAGCTCCTTATTTAGTTTTTTGGAATAAAATTAATCAATTAAAAGACGAAACAGTAAAATTTATTGAAAGGGTAAAATCAGATGGTAAAACTGTATGGGGTTATGGAGCGTCAACTAAGGGAAACACATTACTACAGTGGTTTGGACTTGACAATACATTAATCGACGGAATTGCTGAAAGAAGTCCGTATAAATTCGGATTGAAAACTGTAGGAACAAATATTCCTATTTTTTCTGAAGAACAAATGAGAAATAATAGACCAGATTATCTTTTGGTTTTACCCTGGCATTTTATTAATGAATTTAAAAACCGAGAAAGAGATTACTTAAAATCGGGAGGCGCTTTCATAGTACCATGTCCGAAATTCGAAATAATTTCAGGAGACGATGTCTAAAACAGCATTTATTACAGGATTGTCAGGAATGGACGGTAAGTTATTATCTAGTTTTTTATTGGATAAGGGATATCATATTATCGGGCTAATCAGAAATCAATCAGTTCACGAAATTAAAAAACACAAAGACATTGAACTAATCATTGGAGACCTGACCCAAATGGAGTCAATTTTGGAAAAATTACAATACAAAAAAATAGACGAATTTTATCTTCTAGGTGGACAATCAGAAATTGAGCCAGGTTGGGTTGACTTTACTTTAACCTATGAAACAAACGTAAATTCAACCTTGAAAATATTGGAGTTTGTTAAAAACAAGAGTAAGAAATCAAAATTGTTTTTTGGTTCATCCTCCGAAATATTTGGTAATCCAACAGTTTCACCACAAAACGAACTTTCACCAAAAAATCCAAGAAACCCTTATGGATATTCAAAATTTATAGCACAAGAGTTAATCAAACAATATAGGACTCTTTATCATGTATTTTGTTGCTCTGGAATTCTTTACAACCATGAAAGTGAATATAGAAGGAGAAACGTAGTGACAAAAAAGATTGTTCAAGAGGTCGTTAAAATAAAAAACGGACTTAGTAAAAAAATTGTTTTGGGTAATCTGCAATCAAGGCGTGATTGGTCGTCCGCGAAAGATTTTGTAAAAGCAATGTGGTTAATACTACAACAAGAAAAACCAGAAGATTACATACTTAGCTCAAATTCAATTCACACAGTAGAAAACTTATTGGATGTTGCATTCAAACACGTAGAAATACCCGATTGGAGAGAATACATAGAAATCGATAAAACCTTATTTCGAGAATGTGAAACTATAGATTTAATTGGAGATAACACTAAAATTAAATCTATAGGTTGGATATCCGATTTATCTTTCGAAAATATGATAAAAGAAATGGTAGACTACGAAATTAATAATTTAAAATGAAAAAAATTTACTTTGCGAATACCCCTTGGTCTGAAAGTAAAACTTTAGTTGAAAACTTCAGACATCAAACACCCGACAATTCAGGTATTTGGGATAACATTACATTTACACTTAACAAAGATGAAGCAGACTACATCATCGTAATGGATGAGACTTCAGAATCCGTTGTAGAAGAAAAAGTGATTTTTTTGGGTAGGGAACCCGCTGCTGTTGGAACTAAAGAGTGGACAAGAAATTCTTTCGGGAATTATCACCACGAAAAAGGTAATAGTTGGTTGGCTCAAACTTGGTGGATTAAACTTCCTTATAACGAACTTTCGGTAATTAATCCTGAGAAAACTAAAAACCTATCCTCAATAGATTCAGGAAAAAGATATACCCAATATCATAATTTCAGAGTGGACCTTAACCTACATTTGAGAAACAATTTCTCGAATGAGATTGAAGTTTTTGGTCCAATTAATAATAGGACCTTACCTTACAGGGATAAAAAAGATGGTCTCTTGGACTTCAGATATAATTTAGTTCTTGAAAATTGTAAAACAGATTTTTATTTCAGTGAGAAAATAGTTGACCCAATTTTATTATTAACAATGCCAATTTACTCTGGATGTAAACAAATTTCGAAATTCTTACCGAAAGGTAGTTTTATATTATTCGATGACAGTAAAGGGGTTGAATACGCATCCACTCAAATAATCGAAATTTCTAAATCGAATTACAGAGAAGAAAATATTGAAAATTTGAAAGAGGCTAGAGAACTGATGTTAAAAAAATACAATATTTGGTCAACAATTCATAAAGCTATAAATGAGGGAAAACTTATATAATGGAAAATTTTTATTCAAAAGTAGAAGAAGGTAAATTACTTCACATGGTTGTCAGAAAAGAGGACATTCTTACAGGAAGAAAAGATGTTGTATCAGAAGAGAACTTTATTCAGTGTTCAATCTTGAATATGGAAAAAGATAAAACATTCAAACCACATAGACATATTTGGAAAGAAAGAACAAGAAACGTAATTGCTCAGGAAAGTTGGATTGTTGTTCAAGGGTCTGTTAAATGTATTTTTTATGATTTGGATAACACTGTATTGGCAGAACCGATACTAAACGTTGGTGATGCTAGTTTTACTCTCGAAGGTGGTCATAATTACTTGATTTTAGAAGACGATACATTAGTTTACGAGTATAAAACAGGACCTTACGAGGGACAAGCATTAGACAAAACATTTATCTGATATGAAATTACATCTTGGATGTGGATGGAGGAATTTCGGTGAGGGTTGGATTAATATTGACGGTGGAGATTACGAACACTTACACTATAAAGACATTACCAAATTACCATTTGAAGACTCATCTGTTGAACTAATTTACGCCTCACATGTCCTCGAGTATTTTGATAGAATTGAGGTTGAAAACTTATTAAGGGAATGGAGAAGAGTTTTAAAAGATAATGCAGTGTTGAGGTTAGCTGTACCTGATTTTGAATCAATGACAAAGTTATATTCTCAAGGAGAGTCTTTAGAAAAATTTTTGGGTCCATTATTCGGAAGAATGAAAATGAGAGACTCAATTATCTATCACAAAACGACTTATGATTTGAAATCTTTATCTACAGTTCTTAATAATTGTGGATTTTATGATATAAAAAAGTATAATTGGAGAGACACCGAACACAGTATGTTTGATGACCACTCACAAGCTTACATACCACACATGGATAAAGAAAATGGAACTTTGATAAGTTTAAATATTGAATGTAAAAAAAATAAAAAATGAATTTGAATAATTTCAATTTTAAATCTGAAATAGATTTTGACCTTCTAAAGAGTAATTTCCAAACTGAATGGATAAATGAATTAGATAATATAATAACAACTTATGTTGATACCTATAGGGGTATGAACAATAAAACATATTTTTACAAACCAGGTAATTACGATAAGAGGAATGAGAAAAAGACTCCGAGGGAAATTTCTGATTATTTTAAACGTACTTTGTATGCTCCTAATATCTACATATTAGATTTTGTTTGTAAAAACATAGATTTTTTTAGGAATCAAATTTTTTTGGATAATGGTGCAGGAATGGGAGTTTTGTCAGTATATCTAAAAAAGTTAGGTGTAGTTTGTTTTAATTATGATGATTTTTCTCAAATTAGAGAAGTAGTATTTGATACGTTAGTCGAAATACGACTTAGTTTAAAAATTGAGAGAGTTACTAATATAGTACCCAATAAATTTGACGTACTAACTAGTTCAGGAATAGGTATAATGAACCCTATTTTTCTTAATCGAGATATCAAACTTATTATGGTTGACTCTAGGTATGATTTAGATTCCAATCATACAAATAAAGGAATAATTAAAGAATTAGTATCCAACGATAATGTTTTAAAATACAGTGACCTTTCTATATACTTAAAAAAATAAAACATGAATAATTTTTTAATATTAGAACAATTTGAAAAAAAATTGTCAGATTTTTTTGGTAGCCCTTATGCCGTTGTAGTAGATAGTTGTACTCACGGAATTGAATTAGCTCTTAGGTATACAAATTCTAATAAAATAAGTTGCCCAAAAAGAACTTATTTATCAATTCCCTTTTTATCAAAAAAATTAAATATTAACTTGGAATGGAAAGATGAAAATTGGGAGGACTATTATTATCTTACTGATAATATC
>Ga0194115_10000574_pt1 | contig 53431 bp, 67 predicted proteins | sample TA2MahsurfametaG_3_FD_148656 | JGI IMG/M metagenome (GOLD analysis project Ga0194115, IMG submission 148656) | Freshwater microbial communities from Lake Tanganyika, Tanzania - TA2015002 Mahale S4 surface | ecosystem: Environmental > Aquatic > Freshwater > Lake | place: Tanzania: Lake... | reverse complement strand
GGAGGGGCGCATATTGGTTTGGTGCAGCGTTTAAAAAACGCTAAACGGCGACGTTTCGTGAGTTCGAATCTCACCCTCTCCGCAGGATAAAATAAATTATCCATTAAAAACAAATATTATGTTACAACAAAACATCGACGGCATAGGGCTGTCAATCAACAAGCGGATTGAAGTTAATGATCGCTTCTTTCTTGAAGCACTTCGTAGCACTGGCTACGATGCTTACTCAGCTCTTTACGAACTAATTGACAACTCGATTGACGCAGGAGCGACAAAAATTCAGATCTTTTATGACAAGTCGGATCTCAGTCTATGTATCCTAGACAACGGTTGCGGCATGTCAAAAGAGAAGCTTTTTCAGTCTATGGATTTAGGGTGCGATAGAGAATATAACCATAGCGACATTGGTTATTTTGGGGTGGGAATGAAATCTTCATGCCTAAACCTGATTGATGTCGATAAAGAAGAAGTTAAAATCACATTAAACACTTATAACGGGCTTGGGTTAGCGACAAATTTAACATGGCAGCCCAATAAAAACGTGAGAGACATTACCCTTCATGAAATCAACCCAGAGTATAATCATTCATATACTTTGATTATAATCTCGCATATAAAACGCTTTTCCGAAGGCGTTCTAAAAAAGCATTTGGGAACCGTTTTCTACCCAACATTACGAAACCAATCTGTACAGATTATCGTAAACGACGATCAGGTTTTTGGCTACGATCCACTCTATCGAGAAAGCAATATGTCGCACGTCAATTATGCCGAGGCAACGGTAGAGACTGAGAAAATTTCGATTACAACCTGCCTTATTGACCAAAATCAAGAAAAACACCCATGGGATGACAGAAACAGCGAAAAGCAGTGGTCTTACAACAAAGGTGGGGTGTATGTAATTTACGGATCTCGATATGTTGAGGTTGGCGGTTACATGGGTATCAAAAACCCCGATCCTTGGGACAGCCGCACACGAATTGAATTTATTATCCCCAAAAAACTGACCGAAACCTTCGCTGTTAAGTTTAATAAAACGAATGGCATCTCAAGCCTTGAAAACAATAAGCTAGATGAACTTAAAAGAAAAATCCGTGAGCAGTTTTATTGGGCAAGCCAAATAAGAAAAAAGGACAACGAGTCGGCCCACACCGAGGAAGAACTAAAGGAGCTCGAGAAGATGAGAAAAGAGCTTAACAAATGGGCTATGGAAGCTAAGTTCAACTTTTTGGCACTTAATGGCGAGCGGGAAAAGATGAAGAGAGAACAGCCCGACAATGGCGAAATAAACGAAAACGAAAATGATAATAATAAGCCCAACGATCCAAAAGATCAGCAAGATCCCCCTCTAAATGACGAAAAACCATCAAAAAAGGCTAAAATTATAGAGCGCAAGAAGTTTGATATTCGATATGAAAATTTAGGCGGAGATGCAGATTTTTGGGTGTCGATTATTGAAAAAGGGATTTTTGTACTTATTATAAATAAAAGTCATCTTTTTTTTACAAGGATTTATAGTTTGATGGATTACGATACCAAATCAAATGTAAATAAGTTAATATTTACAATGGCATGGGCGCAATATACGATGAAGATGGAGCCTGAAAACCAGGAAGAAAAAATAGATAATATTACTTATTTAGAGAATTTTTGGACTAATGTTTCGATTAAGCTCAAGCATTTATTACTTGTTTGAATCTATGAGTGTCTATATGATTGAAATAAATAAAAATTACAACGAAAGCAATTTAGAAACTATGGCAAAGATGCCTGATTGTTTTGTGGATTTAACAATAACATCACCACCATACGATAATTTAAGGGATTACAATGGGTATAGTTTCCCTTTTGAAGAAATTGCAAAGGAACTATTTAGGGTAACTAAAGGTGGTGGAATTGTTGTTTGGGTAGTAAAAGATGGTACTATAAACGGAAATAAAACCCTTACTTCATTTAAGCAATGCTTATATTTTCAAAGTATCGGATTTAATGTTTATGATACAATGATTTATTCAAAAACAAGCGGTGGACTTCCACACAAAGGTAGATATAGAGATGCCATTGAATTTATGTTTGTGTTAAGTAAGGGGAAACCCAAAACAACTAACTTAATAAAAGATAGGAAAAATAAATATTGTGGAACTTATACATTTGGAAAAACAAGTGTAAGAGAAAAAGATGGAGTTCTTGGGGTTAGAAAGCAAAGATTAATCGAGGAACTTGGTTTTAGATATAACATTTGGGAGTATGCAACAGGGAAAGGAAATACAACATCAGATACTTTTGCTTTTGAACACCCTGCTATGTTTCCCGAAAAACTATGTTACGATCATATTATAAGCTGGAGTAACGAAAACGACTTGGTCTATGATTGCTTTATGGGAAGTGGAACGACTGCAAAAATAAGTATTTTAAGTAATCGAAATTGGATTGGAAGTGAACTATCAAATGAATATTGTAAAATCATTGAGGAACGAATCAAAAAAGCATGGGAAGAAAAAAGAAAAGAAAAAGATAATCAATGGACTTTATTTAGAGACGATATTTGTTCAGGCGCAAGTTATTAAATTACTGAATTTACAAACTTCAATATATTTATAAGATAAACTGGAACTTTTCCAGCTATATGCCCCTTTTTTTTATATTTGAGCATGACAACTTTACCCCAAAGAATAAAAATTCTTAGCGATGACACGGAACTGGAACTTATTGAGAAAACGAAAAACAAAAATATAATAGGGCCTATTGGAAAATATGAATATGTAAAAGCCAATGTACTTAAGGGTAATCAAATTGACTTTCCGCTTAGTGTATTAGTATATTTGCAAGAATGTAAGTTGTTAGAAGTAATGGATAAAAACAAAAATAAATGAGAACATATTTAGCCATAACAGCAGCAATCGTTGCTGGTTGTGCCGCCTATTTTTCTGTAACGGGTCTTGGGCTTCTTTTCTACGGTGCCTCTGTATCAGTAATGGTCATGGCGGCTTCTTTGGAATTGGCTAAAATACTAACCGCCGCATACCTAAAGCAAAAATGGAATGAGATAGAAAAGGTGCTAAAAATCTATATGTCGATAGCTGTGATATTGCTTATGCTTATTACCTCGGCAGGAATATATGGGTTCTTATCTGACGCTTTTCAAAAACAAAGCATTCAGCTTGATAGGGTAGATCGCGAAATATCTTTAATAAATAACAAAATTAAAATAAACGAAAAGGAAATTAATAGATACGAACAAAATATTGCCAATTTAGAAAATATTAGAAACTCTCAAGAGAGTAATCTTACTAAGCTGATAATCAATGAGAAAGGGACTTATAGAATATCAAAAATGATAAAGTCTTCTGATGTTGAAATAGCAAGATCCTATAAGGTACTTGACTCGCTAAGCACGGCAAATACACTTTTACTGTCCGAAATAGAACAAATAAAAATAAAAAACATTGACTTGGAAGAAAAAGTAGGAGGTTTCAGGTTCGTCGCTGAAGCCTTTAAGGTGGATATAAAGGTGGCTGTAAAATGGTTTATACTTCTTATTGTCTTAGTCTTTGATCCCTTAGCAATAGCCCTTGTTTTAGCCTATAATTCGTTTACAAGAAAAGTGCATACAAATGTACCAATCTCGGCTCCAGTCATACCAACAACCACTATTACGACAACTACTACTAATAGATTTTTAGATTTTGTAAAAAAAAAATTAACGCGGAAGCCGTAGCAAGATTACATGAATTAGATAAAATACAAGAGCACTATTCTCAATACGGAGAGGAATCTTTTATCGAGCATATTTTGTCATATATTGCTGTAAATCAATATCTTTTAGAAATACTTGGCGAGGGAGAGCACGAACGATCAAATCTTATATATTTCTTTGAAAAAGGATATAAGGGCTTAATCATTAGCCCAGATAGCACCCACCCGTTTGCGAAAAAACATGATGCCATTAAAAGCAACATAGTCCCGCTTCTAAAAACATATCAAGTTCCAAAAAAATTCGATTGCCTTAGTATTGATTTGAATGGCAATGATTACTGGGTATTGGACCAGGTTTTGCAACATTTTAGGCCAAGTTTGATTGTGTGCGAGTTTAATTGCTCGAGGGAAGGTTGTGAAACTATACAATACAGCGAAACTCACAAATGGAAAGGCGATGATTATTTCGGTTTCAGTTTTTTGGCAGGCAAATTACTGGCAAAAAAGTACGATTATCAAATTGTTTTTCAAAACGATGATCTAAATTTGTATATGATTGCTAATGAATTGATTGAAGGAGAAATACAGACATGTGGTTATACGAAACACTATTGGTTTCCTCATAACGAAACTGGTATTTGGGAAAGAATATGAAACACTATCTATTTACCACCTATTTTCATAATTCAGATCGTGGAAATACAATAGAGGCGCGGCGTCAAAAAGAGTATGACTATTGCCTGCTAAAAAACATGAACGCAGGCTTCGATGCAATATATCTTCTTGTCGAGGAAAAAGATTACGAGATAGCGTTTTCATACGGGGTAAACGTAATAAAACTGGAAAGCAGACCGACGTTTCAAGATTTTTTTCGTTTTATATCGAAAAAAGAATTTACCGAAAGCATAAATGTTGTTTCAAACGCAGACATTTATTTAGATAACTGCATGGAGATAGATAGATTTTATGAAAACAGAGCTCCCAACAAACAACAAACTTGTTTAGCATTAACAAGATGGGACTGGTCTCCGACAAGGGGTGCGGATCTTTTTAATAGAGTAGATAGCCAAGATGTTTGGATTGTGTACGGAAACAAATTTTGCGAAAAAGTAGATGCTAATTTTTGCATGGGGGTAGCAGGCTGCGATAACCGATTAGCCTATCAGCTTCAAGAAGCGGGGTATATTTTGTACAACCCTAGCAAGACAATCAAAACATTTCATTACCACGACACCAAGCTAAGAACAAACAACCTTGACGATGGAAAGCCTAAAGAGACAATACCCCCACCTTATCTTTTATTACCCCCAACAGAATGAAACTACTTCGTATAGTAATTACAGGGGAAGAACCGCCCCATTATACCATCAGCAAGGCCTTTCATGCACATTTTGAAACCGAGACAATCTACTGGGATCAGTTTGCGCCTCACGAAAACCTAAACCTAGTGCTTCAGGGAAAAGCTAGGAGTAACGACTATGACGTGGTTTTCATGCAAATCCAAGCACCAAACGTAATACATCCTGAGACGGCACGCGTTCTTGCAGAAAAAAGCTTGGTGTTTAATTGGACGGGGGATGTAAGAGAAAATCTTTTGGCTTATACCCAGATTGGATCTCATGTAATCACACTTTTTACGAACATGACCGATGTTGAGAGAATGCGAAGTCAAGGATTTAGGGCTGATTATTTACAGACGGGTTACGATCATGAGCACTACTACGATCAAAACTTTAAAAGGCTCAATAATATAGCGTATTGTGCAAACTATTATCCAGAAGCCTCTTTTCCTTTGAAAGAATATAGATATGATTGCGTAAGGGCGCTAAAAGTAAATTTTCCTGACAATTTTAACTTGTTTGGCGATAAATGGGATAGAGTTCATATAAAGTCTCAAGGACTTGCAAACAACCAATTAGAAAGCTTGCTTTACAATAGGTCTTTGATAGCTTTAAGCGTAAGTCATTTTGACTACTCGCGATATTTTTCAGATAGGCTGCTTAGGGAAATGGCGTGTGGATCAATGGTGCTATCCCATAGATACCAAGATTGTGAAATAGACTTTGAGGACAATAAAAATATAGTTTTCTTTGACGACATAAATGATCTCATTGAAAAAACTAATTTTTATTTATTAAAGCCAAGCGTTGCTAGAAAAATTGCTGAACAGGGGAAAAAGCATGTATCTGTCCACTATACCTGGGATCGGGTTGTGTCTCGATTTAAAGAACTAATTAAAAAATACTAATATGGCGCTCTACTTACCAAAGTTCAATCTGCTTTACTTTCACATATACAAAACAGCAGGAACTTCAATGCGCATTGAATTTCATAAGAAAGATCCAGGCTATTCGGAGATAGGTAGAATGCATGCAGACGTAACAGAAATTATTGAGCTTGGGCAATTTGAGGGAAAAAACTACATGAGCGTCGTTCGCAACCCTTACGATTGGTGCTACTCGCTCTATAATTTTTCAAAAGAAATAATAACGCACCCCCTTCACACTTACGCAATTACACACGAATTTGACGATTTCTTAAAATGGCAATTAGAAAACACTGAAAAGCTTAATTCGATACTTGGCTTATTTAATGGCAAGCTTCAGTCCCAAACCGAGTATTTGAGCCATAATGGACAGATTAAAGTGCCGAACATATTTAAAATGGAAAACCTTGAGGTAGAACTGAACCAATACTTCAAAGACTTCTTCAGGCTCACAAGCCCCATAAGGCTAGGCTATTACAACAAGACAGACTATGAAAAAGTAGAGCTTTCAAGAGCTGCAAAAGATATAATCAATGAGCGATACAAGGATGACTTTTTAAACTTTAACTATACCATGTTATGAGCGAACCCCTACTAATGCCATTTCAAGATCTGCCCTTTAACGGCGACAACTTCGTATGTCAAGAGTTTCTGGCTATAAAAGAAAAGCACGCAATTAATGTCGCAATCGAAACAGGAAGCTGCCTATATTCAACAACCAAATGGCTTGGAGAAAACTTTACAAATGTTTACACCGTCGAAATAAGTGAAGAATACTCAAAGCATGGCATACACAAAGTCGCGGGTATGCTCAATGTACATACCAACATAGGCGATAGCGTCAGCTTTTTAAATAAAATGCGTGATGTATTAACACCCGCTGATAGGTGCTTATTTTTTCTAGATGCTCATTGGGGAGAAAACTGCCCTTTAATCGAAGAACTTGCAGCTATATCTCTTTTAAAAACAACACCCCCTGTAATCGCCATCCACGACTTTTATACAGGAGATCTTACTTTAGGATGGGACGAATACAATGGCCAGCGTTTTGATTATCAATGGATTGATCTATCAATAAAGAACCTTGAAAGCGCATTTGGCTGCGATTATGAATGCTATTACAACACCGAAGCCGAGGGTGCTAAAAGAGGGCTAATATACATTGTACCTAAAAAACAATTATGAACTGGATAGATCAAATACCAACAATTCCAAAATGGAAAAATTACGCTCAGCAAAACGAGGAATGCTACATCAGGTTCATTTTAGCGAACATACCTAGTGTCAAAAAGCATTTAGTAGAACTTGGGGCATGGGATGGCTACCACCTATCCAATACGAGATATTTTATCGAAAAACATGGCTTTACGCATCTGCTGATAGACGGAAACAACCACGGTAACCCTGAAGTCAAGGAGCATTTCATTACGGCAGAAAACTGCGTTGATCTTATAGAAAAGTACGAAACACCGACAAGGTTTGACCTACTTGTTATAGACATTGACGGAAACGACCTATATGTTCTTGAAGAAATACTTAAAAAAGGGTTCATGCCCCAGCTAATCGTCGCAGAGTTTAACCCCATATTTGCAGCCACGGAAAGCAAAACAATCCCTTACAATCCAGATCACACTTGGAACAACGATGACTATTATGGCTTTTCATTTGCCGCAGGGGTAAAAATGGCAAAAAAATACGGCTACACTTGCGTCTTTCAAGAGAACAGCTTAAATATGTACTTGGTAAAAAGCGACTTCGTTGCTGTTGAGCCCAAAATAGAATACGAAATAAAAAATGATCACCCAAAGTCGCCCAAACAGGATTGGATAACATATTAAAACAAACAAAATGATAGCATTAGTAACTGGCTGCAATGGGCAAGACGGATCTTTCCTGATGGAGCTTCTATTAGAAAAAGGTTATGAAGTTCACGGAATTACCCGTCGGACATCACAACCTCTCCATGAAAACATATCCCACCTGCTCGACAAGATAAAACTGCACCCTGCCGACATGACAGACGCAGGATCTTTGAGACGGGTAATTGATCTTGCAAAACCTGACGAAATTTATAATTTAGCGGGAATGTCGCAAGTTCGTTGGAGTTATGATGTTCCCCAAATGACCATGGATGTAAATTGCGGTGGTCTTTTAAGAATTATTGAGGCTGTAAGACATTTCAACTTAGATTGTAAGATATATCAGGCATGCAGCTCAGAAATGTTTGGAAAAGTTCAGGAAGTGCCTCAAACGGAAAAAACGCCATTTTACCCAAGAAGTCCTTATGGAGTTTCAAAAGCTGCCGCCTACTTTATGGCTCGAGTATATAGGGAAAGTTACGGAATGAAAATTTATTGCGGCTTTCTATTTAATCACGAAAGTGAAAGAAGAGGTGAGGAATTTTTGAGTAGAAAAGTGTGTAAAGCAGTAGCAGAAATAGTGTTCAAAAAGAGAGACAAGATAATTTTGGGTAACCTTGATGCAAAAAGGGATTTTGGTTACGCAAAAGAGTATGTCCAGTGGATTTGGCGTATTATGCAACACCCAAAGCCAGACGATTTCGTGATAGCCACAGGTGAGACACATAGTGTAAAAGATTTTGTCGAAGAAGCCTTCCGATATGTCGGAATTGAAGATTGGCAAAACTATGTAGATTTTGATGACAACCTTAAAAGACCAGCGGAAGTTGATCTCTTGATTGGCGATGCTACCAAAAGCGCTGAAATACTTGGTTTTACACCACAAATTAAATTTAAAAAACTGGTAGGAATTATGATGCAATATGAGCTAAATAAGCTAATGCATGCAGAGCAGAATATTTCATATCATAAATCATAAAAAATGATTGTTCACGAAGACGAGCGCAGAATAATATACGATTGGGCAAATGGGACATTTAAATCCGCTAAAGCCGTAATTATCAAGACCACATTAGCAGTTGGAGACCACTATCACAACAACAAAGATGAAGAATTTCTTCTGCTAAGAGGTGAATTTATTGAGCTTTGGCTTGATAAAGATGTGGTTTACAATGTAAAAGCACCACATAAAGTTTTAGTACCAAGAGGTACTTACCACAAGTTCGTTTGTAGCCCAGGTAGCATATTACTTGGAACGGCAACCGAACTATTTGATCTTAATGACGAAATAAAAAGAACGAATATATGAGCCAATTTAGGCTGACCTGCTGCACTCCTGTCTACGGAAGGCCGCTTCGGACAATAAGAGCTATAGAGTGTGTTATGAATCAAGACACAAACGGATGGGAAGCGTTTTTTATCGGAGACTGCTGTCCAGTTTTTGAATCTATGATGGATGATGGATCGTTAACGCCTTATGTGGAAGAAGCTTTGAAAAACGGGAATGAAATACATTTTTTAAATCTTAAGGAACACAAAGGAGGATGGGGTTATGCCGCTCGTAATCTTGCTTTTGACTTAGCAAGGGGTAAGTATTTAATTTTTTTAGATAATGATGACGTAATTATGAAGTCGCATTTTTCTAATTATTTGTCAGAAATAGAAAATTCGGCTTACGATTTAGTATATTTTGATAGTTACATAGAGCCAACTATGCAAAAAAGAGAAACCAGTCTTCTATTTGGTCATATTGGGCATAGTGAAATTATTTTGAGAACAGAATTATTACGGGGATATAAGCAAAAGCCCGAATATGGGCAAGATTGGCTATTAATAGAGAGCTTGATGCGTAAAGGTCTGCTCTCAAAAAAAGCAAAGAGCGGAAAAGCGACTTATGTAGTTAAAGAAATAGGCGGCGGAGATCCAAATAGGGAGAGATTATTTGAAAAAGGTATAGACTGATGTTAGGAAAAGAAAGGATAATGTATTCTGAAAGAATTGGAAAAGAGGCAGTTAGCCTATTTATGTCTGCATGCCAAGCTTTTGGGTATAAGTTGGTAAAAACATCTGATCACACGGACATTTACGATCATATTGACTATTTAATTACACGCCCCGATGGTTCTAAAACTTCTGTAGATATTAAAGGGGGTAATAAAATCGATGAGATTTGGGTTGAGTTCAAAAACGTATGTGGATATGACGGATGGGTGCTCGGAAAAGCAGAGCTAATTGCGTTTGACATGCCCGAAAAGGAAGGATTTTATATCGTGAAAAGGAAAGATTTATTTTCGTTATCTCGCAGTATCGTTGAAAAGGTTTTCGTACAAAAAAACCAAGCTTACAGAAAGCTATATCGGCGCAAAGGCAGGAAAGACATAATAACGAAAATACACTTAGACAATCTAATGACAATTGATTACAAATTTATTCCTTATAAAAAATAAATTAAAATTACACAATCTAAAAAGTATATGAAAAAAAAAGCCTACACAATTGTCGCAATTTTGGTTATACTTTTGTTGCTTTGGAAAGGTTGTCAATTAAAAAAAGAGCATGACAATCTTTTGAGACAAGTAAGTGAGTATAAGCTAGGAGAGAAAGCCTTCAAAAAAAAGCTACTAGATGATAGTAGCACTATTGCTACGCAGACGCAAACAATCATGTCTCAAGATGAAGCAATTAAGTTAGGATTGCTAAAATTAGATGGTGAAATCAAAAAAGTTCAAAGTCAAGTTCGGCAATCACAAACCATAAATATAGATAGTATTCCCATCCCCTTTGTCCCTTCAAATTTCGCCGACACCTCTGGTTGGATGGTAAAAATTAAACAAGGAGACAGCTCAAGGGCAGTCCTCGATAGTCTGTTAGTAAATTCAATCATAATACCTAAAGGCTTCTCTTTAAAAGACAAATGGTATAGTATTGATGGGAAAGTGCTTCGACAAGGTATCTTGTTGGATAGCTTACGAATAGAAAACGAGTCGTCCGTTACAGTGGGATGGAAAAAAAGCTTCTTTGGTTTGAAAAGCGAACCCCTCGTTGAAATAAAAAATACTAACCCTTATCTCTCTGTAACCAAAATGAGCAACGTAATTGTAAAAAAGAAAAAAGGACTATTTAAAAACCCGCTCTTTTGGACGGGGATTGGCTTCATCGGTGGAAAGCTAATAAAATAAAAACAACATGGAGAAATTACTCATTTTAGGGGACTATCTTGCCCGTACAGGTTTCGGAACAGTTTCAAAAAATATCATTGCAGAGATTAAAAAATCTTTTCCTGATGTTAAGATCACTATTGTTGCTATCAATTATTTCGGAGAGCCTATTTGGGAAAATGAAAACACCTATGTAGTTTCTGCAAGACGAAACGACGTAAACGACGATCCATACGGTCGATACTTTTTTTTAAAGTTTTTACAAGAAAACGACTACGACTCGGTGTTTATCTGTCAAGATCTGGGGGTAATCCGACCTTTTATAGAAGTTCTTGAGCATATCAAACGAGAAAAAAAAGAGCAGAATCGTAAGAGCTTTAAAACAATCTTTTACTTTCCAGTTGATTGCAGGATTATAGAGGAACTAACAAAAGGTTTAGACTTCTTTGATCTTTTAGTTACTTACACTGAGTTTGGTCGGCAAGAGGTGTTAAGAAATCAGCCCCAACTCAAAGGACGAGTGAAGGTTATACCTCATGGAAACAATAGCAAACACTACTACCCACTTGCTAAAGAAGAAAAAGAAGCATTTAGGCGTCACTATTTTGGTGAAAACTGGGAAAAGTTTATCATCACTAATGTAAATCGTAATCAGCCAAGAAAAGACTTACCAAATACAATCTTTGGATTCATCGAAGCCAAGAAAATATGGCCTAAAGACTTACCAGCACCTTTTTTATATCTGCACACACACCCAAAAGATCCTATGGGTTGGGACTTGAGAGCTATTTTTTTACAAACCGACCTTGAAGAAGATGTAGACTACAAACTAATTCCCGCAGATGTAGAACATTCTATGGCGGACATTGAAACTGTAAATAAAATTTACAATGCAAGCGATTTGTTTCTTACTACAACGCTTGGAGAGGGATGGGGCTTAACTTTTAGCGAAGCGGCAGCATGCAAGATTCCAATTATTGCACCCTATACCACTTCCTTTATGGAGATGTCGGGGTATGGCAAAAACGCCTATATGCTTGAAATCATAAACCCCGTTTGTAATCTTAATGACAATGTAATTCGCGAACAAACCGATATTTATGAAATTGCGGATATGTTAGTCATGGTTGCAAATAAAAAGATTACTCAAAATCCTGAACTTACTAAAAAAATAGAAGATAACTACAAGTGGATTAAAGGATTAGAGTGGTCGGAGGTTTGTAAAATGTGGGTGGACTACTTTAAGAAAACATTCTGAAACACAAATAGCCCCACGTTGGGGGCAGACTTGCGTTCGCAAATTGCGATTTGATTACTTCAGTTTGAAGGCAGCGAAAGCCAGAAGACCAATGATTATCACATTGTGTACATTCTGTCCACCGAGAAACTTGGGGCTGTTAATGTTCAGCAGATCCATGTTGTTTTTTTTGTTTGTTTACAGATTGGTTACTTAACAAGTTTATACACAACGAAAGTTGCCAAAGCAATCTTGATAACATTGTGTACATTGGGACCACCTAAAAATTTGGGGCTGTTTAAATTCAAAAAGTCCATGTTGTTTTAATTTGTTTTTATTTTGGGTTAACGTAACGAAAATACCTTATTTTCAATAAAAAAAAATAAATTTGGTAAAATTTTTAAAAATTAATGGCTAAAAGACCAGGTAGAAAGTCTGCCGCTCAAACCCCCGCTCCAAAGTCGGAGCAAATTAAAGGATCTGCAAAGAATCCCAAAGGCTCAGCTGCGAGCAAATCGACTGCTATAAAAATATCTTTGTCTCGTAAGATAATAGAGACGCTTCAAAAGAAGGCAAAGGAGTTTAATGATAAGTATCCTAGTAAAAAAGTATCGGTTAGTACCCTTAAAGCAGTATTTAGACGTGGAGCGGGAGCTTTTAGTAAATCATTTAGGCCAACGATTACTGGAGGAAAGCCAAACTCAAGATCGGCATGGGCTTTTGCTCGCGTAAACAAGTTTTTAGATAAAAAGGCGGGTAAAAAAGTCAAGAAAGCCTATGTGCAGGACGACGATCTTTTGGCAAAAGGTGGAAATGTGCTTGATCAGGGAGGCGAACTTGATCATGGCATGGCAAAAGTTGACGAATTTCTGAAGGCCTACGCGAACGCAGAAAAAGGGAAAGTTAGCTATGTAAAGACTCTTGCTGACGGAACTACTCAAGAGTTTACAAAAGAAGTTTACCTCTATCCAAATTTGGGAAATGAAAAAGATCCCGCATTCGAACAATATAAATTAGTTCGTACACCTGATTCAGCCAAAGAGAGAGAAGATGTAGTTACCTGTCCTAAATGCGGATGGTCTTGGAATACAAACGATAGCGATCCTCAAGATGCTACCGTTTGCCACAAATGCGGTTACGATACAAAACAAAAGACTATGAAAAGAAAAGCTACGGGCAATTGCTACCAAGCTGCGGGCGATATGATTATTTTGAGCCGAGCTCATAAAAACTATCATGGCGAGCCCCATCTAGTTCACGCTGAAGTCTCTGGTCAAGGAGCCCTGACTGGGGTAAGATTTGGCCATGCTTGGATAGAAGATGATCTTTTTGTGTATGACTATTCCAACAACAAAGAGGTTGTGCTACCCAAAGAGCTTTACTATCGTATAGGCGAAGTGGATGTAACAAACCTCAGCAAGTATAGACGTTACAGTTTTGATGAGGCAGCAAACAAAATGCTAGAAACGGGGAACTACGGCTGTTGGGATATAGACACCGAATACAAAGATGGTGGTCGCGTATACAAAGATCAAGAGCTTCTTGAAAAGTGGAAAGCAGGCGAAAAGATTGGGTTTTCAGCTATTGCACACCTGAAGTCAAAAGGTCTCATCGCTAGATCCGATGGGAAAAAGAAAAAAAGCATGGAGGTTGGCGGAGAAACGGCTGAAATGGAAACAAAAGTGGCTGAAGTCTTAGAAGTGCCGAAAGAAGACGTCCAAGAGCAATCTATCTCCATGCAACCTCAACATGGCAGCATAATAGGCTGGTCGTTGCAACTTCGGCTCTTAGAGTTTGCGAAAGAGGATGCCAAAACGGACATTGATCTTCATAAATTGATAGAAAACCTTCAAAATATGCCCCAAGATCGCATGCTGACCATGGATGATTACCAGGCGATCGTTTCAGGTATTTTAGAGCCTAAAGAAGACCAAATCAAAGAAAACTTTTATGGTATTGATAAAAACCTGCTTAATGCCCACTACACCCTTAATCTAAAGTTAGCTGAGAACATAAATGATGCTAACGGCATGTCAAAAGAGGATTGGGCTAAAGCCCAAACGATGCACTGGGCCAAAAACCTCTCTCGAATAAAAAAAGAAGAAACTTCCGAAGTATTGGTTGACCTTAAAACAGGTCAGGTTTTAGGCGAGAGAAAAGACTTCATAATCCGTCGCGAGATGAAAAATGGCGGCGTGGTACTAGCTAAAGACCTGAAATCATACAACCGAGACAAGGTGCTACGGGAAGGCTACGAGGTGGGAACTAGTGCTTATTTAGCCAAAAAAAGCAAATCGGGGGATTTTACATACGTCGGCGAAATCATCGGCTATAAAGAGCTTGGACGCTTTAAAGATCTTTATGTCGTAACCAATAAAGGTGTTACCATTCCTAGCACGCAGCTTTTGGAGATCAAAATGCTAGAAAAATATGGCTTCAAAATGGCTGAGGGGGGTGTAGCTCCAACAAGCTTAGACGGGGTGGATATTGACGAATTGGACTATTTCGAGAAGTTCATGTACGACAACCTATCGAAAAGCATGAGCAAAAAAGAGGCGCTACAAGTGATCATCAATAACGTAGAGGGCGACTTCAGTCAGTTAAGCGAAGAATTAGAAAAATATGCTGACTATCAAAGACTTGAAGAAAACTATTCCAAACAGATTGCGGATGAAGTAGAAAGCCTTAAAACAATCAATGATTACCCAATTACACTATGGGCTGAAAATCAGGCTAATGACATGTCGGCTGGGTGGGAATTTACTGACATTATCCAAGCTGTTGAGGCGGCAAAGAATTTAGGTATTATTTTAGATAATAATAATTATGAGATAAGAGATACTGATACAGGTAGATTGTTTCTTAATCGCGAGCAAATTGTCGATGCCGTTTTGGGTAACTTGAATCCTGCCGAACTCGCCTATGGAGGCGATATTGCAGACGAGCTAGAGGTTATGGAACTTGAAGCGGATACTTACATTGCTGATCAAAAAAACGAGGCTAAGGCTATACTTTACTCACGAAGAATGAGCAAGTTGCAAAAGATTATGTATATATCTGATCAAATGGATATGGCTACCAATAAACTGCGACAAGCCGCCGACGGATATGAAGAAAACATTTGGGAGGAAGTGCTTGATATTTGGCGAAACACCTTTGCTCAGGTCGAAAGAAATTATTGTGAACGCGTAAGAGCTGAGTACAAAGCAGGGGGCGTAACCTCAGACTGCGGTTGCGGAAAATACTTTGCTGAAGGTGGATTAGCTTACGGAAATAGCCATGCAAAAGGCGGTATGCCAATGACTGTAAAAAGCACTGGTCAAGAAATTGAGATCGAGGGCGGAGAAGGTGTCGTGAACAAAAAAAGTATGAAAATGACAAAAAAAATCACATTAAACGGAGAGAAATTGACACCATGCGAAGCCGTATCAGAAATTAATGAAATGGGAGGTGGTGTTAAGTTCAAATGCGACGATGTCAAAACGATTATTGATAATGACGGAAACTTTTGAGTTTGCAATAAAAAAAACATATTTTTGGTAAAATAAACAATATGCTTTATCATAATCCTCAAATTATCAGAAATGGTGGAGACTTACGCATAGCAGGTTTTTATGTTGAAGAAAACGAAGAACTTTCTTTTTTGGATGTAATCAATAGAACGCAAACAAGAATGCAGCGCCTCGTTACACAGCACATAAAAGGACAAATGGAAGATGGTACTAGCCGCGAGGATGCCATACGCAACACAACAAGACTAATTCAGGCTTACTTGACGATTAACGATAAAGACTATCCCAACAATGAAGAACAAATCGTTGATGAGATAATAAAATCATTTGAGTTTCAAACATGGGAGTCTTCAACTTATTATCGTTTTATGAACTTACACACTGGAAAGGTTAGTGAGGACACCCCTATCAAAGTAAGTACAGAGTACAATCCTAGTGTTTCTGAGGATATGATTAGAGAGGTTGAATATGATGACAGCTTATGGCTGGTTTTGGAAGGATTAGTAGCGGAAACAATAGTCAAATAACGACATGATGGAAACAAACAAACGAACTGATCAATTGCAAGAAGAGGCACTACGGAATGATAAAATTACAGAGGTTCAAGCAAAAGCCGAGGTACAGGAGCTTGAAGCGATTGACGACTTCGGTAAAATAAAATTAATTCCCACCCCGAACTTTACGAACTGTCCCTCAATAGGAACACTGATTCCTACCAATTTAGCTAACGACACTATTCGTAACCTAGCAAACATAGCTAGAAAAACGGATCTTATCGATTTCATAAAGCTTAAATTAGGGTATTCAACCAACCTAAAAGTTTGTGCCTCCTTTGATAGTGAGCAAATAGAAGCTCTTACTCTTGCAATAACTAGTTTTGAAAAGGGAAATGCTTTTATTTTGGGCGACATGGCAGGTATCGGTAAGGGCAGGATATGCGCAGGTATTATGCGTTACGCTTACCAACAAGGAATAATCCCCGTTTTTCTTTCTTTCAAACCCTATCTTTTCAACGATATTTTTCGCGATCTACAAGATATTGGCTACTTCGGATTCGATAAGATTGATCCTAAGAAAATTGCCATGCCCAAACCCTTTATTTTACATCCCGACGGGACAATTACGAATAGAGAAAATCCAGACGGGCCTGCTTTGCACGCTCCCATGAGCTACGCAAATATCAATTTTGTTTGTGAAGAAATTACAAAACGTGCTAATAAAGGAAAATTTGTTATGTCAAACCCTAGAATGGGTTATGACTTTAATTGCGTTTTCCTGCCCTATTCAACCGTTTCGATGTCACGAACAACGATTAAGCAAGAATTTTTGGAAGCAATAGCACCCAATAGCCTTTTGGTCTTTGACGAAAGCCACAATGCCGCTTCTGCTGAAGAAAATAGTAACATTCTTAAAAGAACTCTCCCACTGGTTGAAAAATGCAAGGGAGTTATTTTCAGTTCTGCCACTTATGCAAAAAATCCTGACGTATTTCGTCTTTACATCGTTAAAACTGCTCTAAGGACTGCCGTGCCGTCTTTAGAAAGCATAAATGCAGCCCTCAAAGTGGGTGGCGAAAATGTAGCAGAGTACATTGCAACAGGTTTAGTGTACGAAGGACAGATGATACGCCGAGAGAGAAGCTTTGGAAACTGCCCAAAAATTACAGAGTACGTTGGTGCAAGACGCGAAAGAGATGTGGAAAACAATACCAACAGATATGTCAATCTTGCAGGGGAACCCTCAAATCAACGAGACTTCTATAACGAAGCAATTGGTTACTTTAAAGAACTTCGGGACTTTTCTCGATCTGAACTCGGTAAAAGCGGCATTCAAAAGGCCATCTCAAGAAAGTGCGAATTACAAGGGAAACAACTAGCCGATGATTCACAATACTTTGAGATGATAGATAACTGGAAAGCCTACAAGAATCAAATAATCGCAACACCCGACGGGGGGGTTATCGAGATAAAAAACAAGAGCGATGTTTTACAGGCAGCTCAAAAAATGTTTATCGCCAACAACAGAGGAAAGTGGGCGGTAGTAGGTGGTCTAAAAGCCGACAATATTAATAAATACAAGTCTACTTTTAGAGAAAACTTATTTCTCGCTATTAAAGCCAAGTTTGCGGCTGACAAGATTATTGAATGTTTAGAAACTCCCGTCAATTATACAAATTTTGATGGATCGGAGCATATTACGCCTATGAAGCCCGTTGTGGCTATCAAAAACACGGCTGAGGCAATCTTTAATGAACTTCGACTCGAAGAAGGACAAATTATAAGAAACGACTTCTCGGAATATCTACGTGCTATTTTCAAAAAGCTTTTTAGGGGTAAATTCACACTACGAAAAATAACAAACAACTTTTTCGAGAGCAAACAGCAGCTTATTGATCGTAATACGTGGAGTGATAGTCTGGAAATTACGTTGGCTTATGAAGTGAATTACGATGATTTTTCTGATGGTGGGGCAATGATCACTGCTATTCAAAGTAGACTCAATAACTATTCTTCAAATTTGCCCTTTAGCACTATTGACTATCTAATTGATCGCATTCAAAGACAAGAAAGAAGCCGTATTTATTACGAAGCAAACAACCGATCCATGCCTCCCAAGTATGGCGAAGCTGGTGGCCAGTATTATCGTGTTGGGGAAATTACCGCACGAGAATACATGCTGAAAAGAGTTGGCGATTCCGATGAATTTCAGTTTGTGAAAAACGATCGCTTACGATCTGCAACCACGGCTTTTAGGCAGTTTAATAGTGGGGCAATAGACGTCCTTTTGATTAACGTAGTAGGATCTACTGGCGGATCAATTCAAAGTAATCCTAAAGAAGGTATTGATACAAGGCCAAGAAATATGATTACTATTCAGTTTGAGTGGGACATTAATATTGAGGTTCAAAAAAGAGGAAGAGTTAATAGAACAGGACAACTAAATGCTCCTACTTACACATACATTATTTCTCAAATACCCGTAGAGCTTCGTACATACTTGATGTTCAGGAAGAAACTTCGCAAGCTTGATGCTAATACTAGCGCAGATCAATCGATTTCTGCTAAAAGCTCGGAAGTTGTCAATGTTGAGGGTGGGGTTGTGCAAGACATTCTTAATGTATATGGCTTTGAAGCGTTTGTAGACAACTTCATTACCCTAATCGAAAACGAACCTTATAAATCGCTGTATGACAAATTTAAAGTAACTAAGAATACGGCTTCGTTTGCAGGAGCCGCAGAAAAAAATGAATATAGCCTTGATAAATTTAACGACTTTATTCGTGAGCTTGAGCTTTACCCAACTAACGGCGATCAAAGTCAGGTAAATCAAGAATACTTCTTTAATCGTATGAATAAAATCTATGCGGAAAAGATTGAACTTTTGAAAACACTCGGTAAATATCAACTTGAACTTGACACAAAAAATTACAAGGCAAAACTTAGAGGAAAGCTTGTTATTCAACTCAATTCTGGCTCTACAATCTTCTCAAAGCCTTTGTTCTTATCAGACTACTACACGCTTGAAAACAAGGACTTCTTGAGTAAAGATAAGGTAGAAGCCAAAATTTCAGAGCTTTGTAAAAGTGCTGATGGTACAGCAATTACGCCAAGTGAGTACCAAAGTAACTTAGTTGAAAACTTTGTTAGTGAAGCTAACGGAATGCTCAGAAGATTCATGGAAATATTTGATGAAAAAAGGCCAAACCCTGCGAACTATTATACAGAACGAGACAGAGATTTTTTATACTCTGTAATGAATATGGAATCCGATAATTTAAGTGAAGCTGATAGAGAGCGCAGAAAACAAGTAAAAGCTCAAGTCGAAGCTTATAACAAAGATTTAGTTAAGTTCAACGTAGAAAGACTTGCTGAAGAAACTGAAAGAACAAGGAATTTCAAGAGTATAAAGACTTTTTTATCCTATTTCAAGCCAGGAATGCAAGTTAAGTATTATCTTAATAATGGTAAGTTTTTGGGTTATAGCATAGAGGATACTGGATCAAGGTTCAAATATTCTGAAGGAAGCATAATTTTTCATTTTGCGTTCTTAACAGGAATACCTTATGCTAAATACCGACTTTCATCTGCAAGACCGATTTTAAATCAAATTATCGGAGACACAGACGACTTTAAACGTCAGGTAAGTCAGTATGGCCGTATGTTTAGTGAAACCACTAAAATAGAGGGCTTTTTGGAAACGAAGAGACTCACACTTGAAAAAGAGGTTACCGCAGTAGAAAGATGGCAACCACAGCCCAATAGACGAATACTGAGAAGATTTTTGTCGGGTAACATTTTATCTGCAATCGTATACGCGAATAACTACCTGAACAGACAAGGATCTGATTCGGGACTAACTACTAGCATAAAAACTATTACTGGTTTTCTTCAAAACCCTATGATTGAGTGGAATTTGACGAGGTTTACAACAGTAGATGGTGGTTTTGAAACAGCAATTGAGTGTAAGTATGACTATGAGTTAGATAAGAACATGGAACTAAAGTCGGAAGACACCAATCTTTTAATTTCAACGGGTAGCTCGGAAATACTTTCAAAAATTAAAGAGCTTCCGTATGTTTCCGACATGACTTACAGGAGAGTAGTCAATTTTACAATAAATGTAAGAGGTACAGAAGAAAATATACAAAGAGAGGGCAATCAGATAGAAGATCTTGACTACCAAAAAGTCGTTTGGAACGGAGATGACAATGATAAAGGAGTTATTCCTCGATCTGTATGCATGTATAAAAAAGAAGTTAATAGTAAAGAGTGTTTGTTCATTGAAATAATGAATCCCTATCGCGTTTTTCAGGATGCAAAAGTATTTTATGTTGCTCCGAGTAAAAATAATATTATTTACAAAGACGAAGACCTTCTGAACAAATACAAAAGCTTTGAGATTGAAACTTCAGGGGTACATGGTAGGGAAATATACTATGCAAGATTTAAAAAAAATCTTACGCCTTCGGAAGCGAAAGACCTAAAAAAGGTTAAAGCCGATGAAGATGATTCGACAATCAATCTAAGTGGCAAAATACCTTATCAAATTTTGAAATTAACATATAAGGTCTTTATCAAAACCTTTATGTTTGATGTAGAAGCGGATAAACGAAAACTGTCAAATTTTTTAGATGAATTGCATGAGAAGTACAATTTATCAATGAACTTCAAAAGTAGCACAGATCTCTATTGGTTTGTGCCTACACAAGAGGATATAACCGATATAAGTAAGGCTAAAGCACAGCAATTATACCCTGAAGGTGAGTATATTTATATGTTTGAAAACAAACCAGATCTTAGTATCGGCATACCTAATATCATCCGTAACTTAAGCGAGACCGAGCTGCCACCTTACGGAGGGGCTGTGCTCAAATATCCGATTGCATCCATACAGCTTAAGCCTTACAATCTGTTACCTTACGAAATACCAAATACTATCAAGGTGCAGCTCATGTTGTCTGCATTAACACCAGAAGATAAAACACTAATCGTTAAAAAGCTACAAGATATAAAAGAAAGGGACGCTTATGACATTGGAGAGTTTTTACAAGAGTTTGTAGAACCCAAGACTACGGACATGAAGTTCTTTTTTGGAGACCTTACAGTGTACGAGTATGGAGAACTTATCAAAAAGTACATCAACGAGGAAGATATTACTCAATTCTTAGTGCAGCGGGAGCGTGAAGTTGTCCCTGAAGCAGTAGAAACAAAACAACGAACTATCAAAGCGGCTGTCGATCTTGAAGATGCAGAACGGTTTTTATTGAACTTATTAAGATAAAAAACATGGAAACAAATGACGTAATGCGGCAGGTAATTCAGTCGATCAAAGATGATTTACTTAGAAACACTGAATTTCTGTCTGAAGTTTTGGAAAACTACCAATTACAAGAAAAAAACATACCCCCACAAACAATTATTGCTCTTATGGCACACTTTAACAAAGGAGAAGCTGCACCTGTACCTAAATCAAACGCACCCAAAGATCGTAGCAGCCGTTTAGCTAGACCTATCGCCATCGGCGTAGAAGAAGCAAATATAATTTCCGACCTTTTAGAAGGTAACAACGTATATCTTTTGGGTAAAGCAGGAACAGGTAAAACCTACTTGGCCAAAGCTCTTGCTGAAGGGATTATGAATCAGCCCGTTTTTGTGATTAATTGCTCTCAATGGACTTCTCCTATTGAAATCAGAGGGGGCCAGACTATCGAAGGCTACAAAGAGGGCGAGCTAGTAAAAGCTTGGTCAGAAGGAGGTATTGTGATTTTAGACGAGTTGCCAAAGCTTGATCCCAATACGGCAGGTTTGCTCAACGACTCATTAGCGGAAACAGCCGCACAACCCAAATATGACGAATCCGATCCGCCTAAAGTTATCCCTGAGACCATACCATACATTACAAACGGAGCTGGCGTAAAAATTTACAAAGGCCAAAACGTAACAAAAGAAAATCTTGAGAAGCAGTGGGATAAAATGGACGACAGAACTAAAGGTCGTTATGCTGATAAGGAAGATTTTATGAAAACAAGAATGGATGCAAAATTTAGATTTTCGGTAATTGGAACGGGTAATACAGACATGATGACTGTTGGAAACAAGTATGCGGGAAACCAAAAGCAAGACTATTCTTTAGTGGATCGTTTTGCAGGATCATATTACTTGCTTGAAAAAAATACAACCAAAGAAAAAGAACTTACCTATTCTTTCGTTTTTAATGTTTGCGATGCCATCAGAAACTACTTAGAAAGCGTGGATGCTCCACAATCTATCTCACTTAGAACTATGCTCAATTTTAATAGAACTTTTGAGCAGGAAATGATATACGAGGTCAGCCCTAACTCACCTTTTGCCGATCGGATTACAAACAACTCAGGAAAAAGAATGAAACCTAAAACGATAGCAGATAGTATTCAAAGTTTTTGTCTTCTTTTAGAAGATAAAGGAGATGCTTTGAAAAGATATCCCCAATTTGTTGATGCCACAGGCGGATTTACAAGTGATCTTGGCAGTATTCCAAAACTTGGGAGAAAACCTAGCGCTAAAGAATTTAGAATTGAATTTGTTCAAAAATATCGGTTAGATCCAAAAGACGGAGTACCAAGTGAAGTAAGTGATCGTGGAGAAATTGTACCAATTACGATTACAAAAAAGGGTAAATAGTGCCAAATCAAAAACGCAGATTACTTGTTGGGGATCAAACCCATCCACTCGACTACACGGTTTGGTCGATACAAACTTTTCCGAGCTTTCGTGTGCTAAAAAAATTCATTGAAAAGGTACAGGCTACTATGCCTAACCCCATCGCAGATAGGGCAAATGCTAACTTCCAGATTTACATCGATAGAATTTTATCTAAGCCAAACAAAAACCCCAAAATCAAGTATTACGGCATGAATAACAAACAGCCTCGCAATTATGTGGAAGCTATGCAGCGGGACAAGTTTGTTTATTATGATGACTATAAAGCTCTTAAAAAGCGATTAGAAAAAACAATACAAAAAGAACTGCAAAAACAATCTACAGCAGAAGTTCTTAAACCCAAGTTTGTTTACAATGATAAGCAGCTTGGGGAATTTACTTTTGATAAAGCCGCAATGTCTCTAATCCCTAAAACTTACTATTATAGCTTTGTATATGATCGCGAAATAGACATTTTAAGTGAACAAATCATAAGAGAGGGAAATGTGATAATACTTAAATTAGACGGAACCTTAGTCGATCTCGCCATCAAAGTAAAGACGCCCGAAGGTGACGAAAAATTTATTAAAGTAGATCCTGAGAATCCTTCAGTATCTCTTGATGAAGCAAGAAAAATTGGTGTTGTAGATTGTACTAGCACAAATAAAAAGGTGTACCTCTATAAACAGAAAATACCAAAAACTTTTAATGCGATAAAAATCATAGTTGGATTAACCGCTACGGGTGGTTTTACTAAATGGCAAGGCTCTATGGGCGAAATAGGTAATGACTTTTACACTGGTCTTACCGCAATGGTAGTAGCGGATGTTTTAGAAAGTTTAGGATATTCAATTCAAATTGAACTTGTTTTAGGTGGTGGACGTTGTGGAGGATGTTATCGGAAATTAAACAATTTTAGAGGGGGAATAGCCTCTGGTCGTCGTTTTTTTGGTTTCACAGTAAAGCCTTTTGATGGTTTGATGGACATGGATAGTCTTCTATACACTATGTGCGATCCATCTTTTCATAATATAAAATTCGTAAGCCTTTTAAACTACTTCTTTACATTTTACGGCGATGAGATTGATACTAATGATCACTATGGGGGAAGTGGAGATCGTAGCAATTCAAACTTTGGAAACCCTCAATATACCTGGCACGGAATTGAGCCATCGGACATGACATTTCCGATTGGGCAGTATTACAAATCTATGGATATAAAGAAAGGCAATACAAGTGTTTTGCACTTTTACATAAATAGGGTTGGATCTGAGGCTGATGCAGTTCTTGAAATCAGAGATATTATCTTAACGGCGGAAGATCTAAATAGAGAGGCCGCAGAAAAATATAAACAATATGATTTCTCCGAGCGGACTCAGTAAAATGACAAACAAGTCAAAAAACTTAAAGTGGGAAGCCAATAAAGCTTATCACCCTACCCAAGAATCCTCTATTGTATATGCAGAGAAGATTGCTCTATATGGTGATAAAATATTTCTAATTCATGAGAGTATGATTTTTAAGGGCGGATCGGTGGCTGACAGCGCTTACTCAGTATACTCTTTTGATGAAAATGGTGAGTATTTAGGTCCTGTAAAGCTACAAGAGCTCCCAGATGACTTTTTTTACAAAATCGACCTTGTTGAAAAAATATGATAGTAACACTTAACGAACTAAAATCTTTTGGGCTGTTTGAAACATTACCCGATCTTCTAAAAAATTTAGAGGATAATCTTCGTTTTGTGTTTTATTACAATGTTGATGAAGATAATCAAAAACTTAACTTTTACGGCTCAAAAAAGGTAAAAGAGGTAAACGTAAGACTTTACCAGGAGGTAAACGATGTTGCTCAGAAAAATAATCTTGTTGTGCCTCCCAAAATAGGGGTATTTAAAAATAAATTTGAAACACGAGATGGTCTTTTCTACCTTTTTTTGCGAAGTTTTAACGAATCGAATAAGGTACGGGAGTTATATGAAATTGCATTTGAGCAAGATAAGGTATCTGATATAAACGTCAGCACTGATGCCATCAATGAAATCAATAGCTACGAGGACATAAAAAGAACCATAGGATATTTTTGTTCTAATCGTATTCAACCTATCAGCCAGGTTTTCGATATGGTAAATACAAGCTTTCAAAAAAAGCTTTCCGTACCACTTTACGGCGTCAAGCTAAAAAAAATTGTCAATCTTGTTAAATACGATGGGGGTGTTTTGCCAGAAATGGGAGGTACATTTCGATTTATGGTAATTGGCGAAAATGCTGATATGACGCCAGATCAAAGGGAAAAACTAGCGGAAGCAAAGGCTTTAGTAAGGTCATTTGAGCCTATGGAGCAAATTTATATGTATACAGGATGGGCTTTGAGTACAAGAGATGGTAAATGGCGTACAAACATAGCAGACGACTTAGCTAAAATAAATACACGGCATCTGATTGATTACGGAGGCAGAAAGCTGTATGTTCCTATTCGTTCTAGCGTTGAGCAGATGATGAGCCTTTTGCCAAACCCCAACAAGCTATATGCCATAAACTATGGCGGAAAGCTTCGTGAGGTTTTAGATCACCCAACTCTTTTTAACTACTATCCCGCTTTAGGTACAATCCCTATTTTCTACTACTACGGAGAGCAAATCTTTTTTGATCAACAAGGAAACCCAATCGAGCAATTCTATTTTTCGCATAATGAACGAGGCGGTTTTATTGTTATCAACGGATCTAATATAAGTGGTAGTTCATTATCTATTCTTTTACATGAAACCCAACACGCAGTTCAGCGAATTGAAAACTTTGCAACTGGAGGGAATGAGCTTTTTGCTCGATTTGTGGCTTCGGTAGGTAGTGCAAAAGTCCGACAGATATTTGCCTGCATAAATAAAATGTCCACTCTTTTTAGAAATAAAATGATGACAGAGCAGGATATGAGAAATCTGCAAAGAGCGATAAAAGATGAGATTGCAGTTAAACCCCAAGCAAAAGGCGTTAAGCAGGCTTTGTTAGATCAATTTACAAGCTTTGATGACTATCAATCGAATTATAAGGTAATCGTATTCTATTTGGTATTGTTTATAGCAGAACAGGGAGAATACTACGATAGTGAGATAGTTGAGGTTTTGAGAGATAAGATTGGCAAAACGCTTTATGATCTTTTAGACAATGTTTCTGCGGGTTATGAAAGCGCAAATCGGGTTGTGGAAGATTTGCAAAAGCAAGGTGGATATCGCACTGAGGACATCCAAAGAGTGCTTTTCCAAAGCTACGAGAATCTGTATGGAGAAATGGAAAGCCGAAGCGTTCAAGCTTCAAGATTAGTCGAAAGCCAATACAAAAATTATTTTTTCCTTACCGAATGGGAAATGGGGCCTATACAGCAGCTTGTAGTTATTGATGGGGTTGAAACGATAATTGAAAGTCAAAAGATTGAAGCGGCAGTCGAGACGAAAGATGATGAATATGTAATCCATCTTCAGAAGTCTATTTCCTGTGTCCCTGTCCTGCATGAGCTTGGACATATTGTTTATGACGCCTTGGTCAAACTAGGGCATTATGACGCCATAGCTGCGGAAATGAAGAAGTCTATCTCTTACAGAGATGTTGACGAGTTCTTTGTGGACAAGTTCTTGGCTTATTTGAGATTGACCATACAAGATGAGGGACTGGAAACCGACATCATGGAACACCGTATTATTAGCGAAAGCGAAGTCATTAACGGCATTCTTGATGACTTTTTTACCGATCGGGAAACTTCTGAAAGGCTAAAGTATTTACAAACCCTTCTTTCAATGATATAATATGCGTCCCAAACTTCAAGATATAAAAGATCGGATCAAGGATATTTCAAAAGTTATTAAAACTGAAGAAAATGATTTTGAAGCACAGATAACTTTTTTTTCAGGTATAGATCAGTTGCCAATTCTTGAAACCAGCCTTTTGGAAGGCCTCACAACAGAAGGTAAAGTTTTTGTAACTGCACAAAAGGGAACGTCAACGGAAGGTGACCTTAGAAAAGATGGCGACGAAGAGGGAGAGGATGGTCATGGACCAGGTGGCGAAGATGGGGAGGGTGAATCCGAAAAGAGAATTGGGGAAGATGAAGTTAAAAGCAAACCCAAAACCGAAGAAAAAGATGAGGAAGAAGAACAGCCCACTTCAAATCCTGAATCTGAAGAGGATCCCGAAGGGCCTAAAGGAGACGGGGAATCTGAAATTCGTGTTGGGCAGAAAGTCCGTGTAAAATCGACAGGGCAAGAGGGTGTAGTTAAAAAGGTATTAAAACAAGACGGAAAGGTTGTCAATGTAGACGTTGAGGTTAAAGGGAATAGCACATTTACATTGAAACATGGCGGCGATATTCCGTTGTTTTTATACGATTCGGGAGGTGTTGTTGGTACATACGGCATTCAGGAGGTTGAAATTATTGGAGGTGATGGCGGTGGCAAAGAAGGAGACGGACAGCAGGAAGGCGAGCAGGGGAGTCAAGGTGGCCAGCGAGATGGCCAGCAAGGCGGTCGTCAAGGCGGTCGTCAAGGCGGTCGTCAAGGCGGTCAGCAAGGCGGCCAACAAGGCGGTCGTCAAGGCGGTCAGCAAGGCGGCCAACAAGGCGGTCGTCAAGGCGGTCAGCAGAGCGGTCAGCAAGGCGGCCAACAAGGCGGTCAGCAGGGCGGTCAACAAGGTGGACAGCAGGGCGGTGAACAAGGTGGTGAACAAGGCGGAGAAGAGAGTCCTCAGATAACCGAGGAAGACTTAGAAAATCTAATATCAAGGTTAAATAAGATTAAAAGATATAAATTCAAGTTGCCTGCTTTTTGTAAGACATTTTACAATGAAGAAGTTACGATACCCATCAATCAAAACAGGTTTTTTAAGCCCTTTGGTTTATTAAATCGCTTAAACCTAATTCTTTACAATAGATTGGCAAGAGAGGTTCTAAAAAAAGACAGCACATTTTCTCAAGAGGAAGTTGAAAGTTACATTTATTCAATAGATAGTTTTTACTCTCACATTTATTTGCTTAACAAGGTAGTTGAGGAAAGAGAGGGGAACTACTACATCTCTACTTCAATTTCAATCAAAGAGGTGCCTCAGATTTTGCTGAGGCTGCAGCTTTTCTCATACAGCCAAGAGTTCCGCAAAATTGGCTACAATCAAGATCTGCCGCTTGATCCCGAAAGTCTTGCCAATAATTTTGGCATACCATCAGATGCTAACTTAGATCAAATAGAAGAAATATTAGAAACTGGATTAGATGCGTTGAGAGAGCGGGGTAATATAGATTCTTTTTCGGAAGAGGTAAAGTTATCATTTCTTTATTCCTTTGTTTTTACGAAATATTTTATTGAGATCTTAGAGGAATTTACCGTCCGTGATTTCAAGTATTTTAGAATCTTCTCATTAAGCGCTTTTATATACCCAGACATGTTTAACGATAACTTTCTGAAAGAGAACCTTAAATACATTATGTTTTCTTTTCCTACAAAGAATATCTCTTTTTGCTTTAACTCGCCAGATTTACCCTATGGCAAGAAACTAAAGCTATCGGACATACAAGAGGAAGCTGTTAATTTGAATTTAGTAAAGCAAGAAAACTTCAGCATTTTAGATATTATTCTTATCAATAACAACATTGTAATTTATTATTACGAAAACCTTATCAGCTCATCATCTGCAATAGTGAAACTATTAAAGATGAATGTTGATGAAATAACAGAAAATAATACAGGATCATCAAATGTTATGAAAGATTTAGTGTTACAATCTTTGATAGAAAACATGCAATCTTTTTACAGAAATTCGCCAAGTATGAAAAACAATAATGAAGTAAGAAAAATAACTTTGGAAAATTACAAAATGTTGGGTAATTTGCTCTATGGAACGGATTGTCGATCTTCGTTCATGGAGTTTATGACTTCATTGAGCGACTATACTTTACAATATAAGTAAATGGCATACAAATACTTTTCAAAACAACTTCTTGAGTCTAATGAGTTGGATCTTAACGAAGTTTTTTATACGAAGCAAAACACTGCCCGTGAACAAGGAGGTGTGTCTTATGGACTTTTAGACATCGTTCTTTTCTTAAAAGATAAGACATCTAATTTTTCTATCTCAGATCAAACCTATATTGAGCTTGACACCGTTATAGAGGAAATTGTAAATCGGTATTACAAGTCAATCAATCAAACAAATCCCTTTAAAGGAAGGATTAAGATTAAGCCTGAGTTTAAACCTGGGGTTGTTCCAAAAGAAGGGTTTGATGTTAAGGATGGTAAGGTTTCGGGTCGTGGTGTTATTAAACCTGCCGCTAGCACTGAAGAGCCTTCAGCTTATGAGCAGTTAGCTGAGCAAGAAACAGCCGAAGTAGAGGAAAAGCTTGAAGCACCCACCGATACGGCTAAAGAACAAGTTCAAGAAACAATTGAAGCTGTCGATAAAGTTATTGAGGCAGATAAAATTGTTCTTGCCAAGCTCGAAAAGCTTAGGAAAGACATCGCTGGTGCTCAATTCTTTATTGACGATGAAGATACCAGTCAAGAGGATAAGACCGTCATGCTTTCTCAAATGAAAAAGAGACTTGCGTCGACCGAAGATCTAATTGAAGATGGCGATGATAGCGAGTATGTCCTCGAAGTAAGAAAATTATTAAAAGATTTTGTTGAAAAAAATTCATAAAATATGGCAGACGTAGTAAAGCAACTTGAAAAGCTAGCCCGATACAAAGAGGGATTTGAGTCTGAGACCGACGAGGTAATGAAGGCTAAGTATAAAGGCATGATCGAAAAGATTGAAAAAGAGATTGCTGAAGCTGAAAAACAAGTTGTTAAGGAAGAAGAAAAGATTGAGAAGAAAGAGGAAAAGGCGATTGATGAAGTCTCCGAAAAGATTAAAAAGTACACTGCCATCATGGACGACTCGGATGATCCCGAAGTTAAGTCCATGTATCAAAAGAGAATTGAGAAGCTCAAAACTCAAATCGGGGAAGTAAAAGAGCAGATTAAAGAGGAAAAAAAAGAGCTTCAAGAAAAAAAAGATGAGTTGAAAGAGGCTGTTTTGGAGGTAAAAGATGCAAAAAAGTCTGTACGAACTCAGGCAATTAAAAAGGCTGAAAAAACTCAAGTTGAACGCAAAGAAATTAGTAAGGCAAAGAAAGAGAGAAGAAAAAGGCTGCGTAGTATCTTAACTGATCTCAATAAGCTCGTTTCAGAAAACGATATATTAAGATCTAAGTATCAGGGAAAAGATATAGACCTTAAAAGAGATGCAGGTCGCGGAAGTAAGCCTTTTGGTTATCGTTTTAAGGGTAAAAACAATTACCGAAAACCAAAATCGAGTCAACATGGACAGCCAAATGTGTACTATGAAGCACGTCCAAACCGAGCTGACGTAAAGCCAAAAGGAAGTGTAAAGCTAGAACATGGCGGAATGATGGCGAAGGGTGGTAAAATAAATATGGATAGAATTATTTGGGAAAGTTGGACAGTTGGAGATTTCATTAGAGAATTGGAAGTAGAATTTCGTTTTCATCCAAAGTTCAAGTCAAAGGATGAGGTCAAGAAATGGGCAATGGAGAACCAGCCATATTATAAAAAGTATATCCCAGAAGTTGTAAATTATTATTGGGAAAAAAATCAAAGAAGCGAGAAAATGGTCTACGACGAGGGCGGGGACATCGGAAAAAGAATTTCGGTTTGGAGCACCCGACGTCCGATTATCAGAGAGGGCGATCAATATTACAAGCCATGCGGCGTAACAATAGAAATGTATGATGAAGGAAGAGATGAGTGGGCGGTTAGAGATGAAAACGGAAGACTTGAAAGATATAAGACTTCAATTTTGGAGAGCATCATAAAAGAAGATTGGGAAAAAGCACCTAAAGGTTCATTTGGAAGTGGCGAGATGGCGAAGGGGGGTGAAACGCCCATGACTGATGGTAGTGTTACTTCAGAAGCTATGGCTGAGGGTGGCAATCTTTCAGAAAAAGAAAAGCGTGAAAGAGAGTTAGAAAGAGAAATGCTGGAATATGATAGATTGTATAGATATGGAGCCCGTGGGGGTATGTTGGCTGATAAGTATGAGTATGCCAAAGGTGAAAAAGTAAGGCAAGGCTACGATGACCGAAAAGATGAAAGTTTAGCGGCCCGTCGTGGAAAAACAGCTTCAAAGGATTTGAAAGGAACAAAGAAAGAAAAAGAAAAATCTCGTCGCGATGATGCTGGTTTTGAAAAAAGAAAAGATACCTGGAGTTGGAAGCCTGAAGCAATAGAGAAGAATCTCATCCCCAAATCTGCCATGAACAAGAAGCCATCGGCTTATTATCAGAAAAAATATCCAAACTTAGTTATGCTTAGCAAGTGAAAATCTAAAACAAAATACCATGAAATTAATTAATGAAGCACTAAGAGTTAAAAAAATCAAAGTTGGGAAACTACCCGAAGAGATTCAAGAACAGATTCACTCTCTAAAACAATTTATCGACGATTACAACGAGCAGGCTCAAGCCTACGATGCGGATGACGAATCGAAGGCAGATGAAGAAATTGAGGCTAAATTTGATAAAATAGAACATGAAATTGTTTCAAGGGATCAAGCAATCGCTAAGCAAATCAAGAAATATCGAGAGCCTGAACCTGAACCTGAGCCTGAACCTGAACCTGAACCTGAACCCGTGCCCGAGTCTAAGCCCGAAGTCGAGCCTATGCCCGAATTAGAGCCTACACCTGCGCCAGTAGCAAAAAAAGATAGTTCTTTGGGTTGGTTAATTTTCGGTGGTGTGGTTCTAGTGCTAACGGTGGGGGCTGTTAACTTAATGAAAAAGAAATAAATGGCTAGAAAATTACGATACAATGATGAAGAAGGCGGAATGGCAAAAGCGCAGCTGCAAAAGATTGAAATGTATGCAGCTAAGCTTAACGATATGATCCACCCTGATGATGAACTTGAAGGATGGGTACAAGCCAAGCTAGCTGTCGTTGCCGCCTACATGGGCGACGTAAAGCATTATTTGGACTACGAACTGAAACAATCGTTTGGCGAGGGTGGAATGCCCAAATTCAAGCAAAGGCATTGGGAAGTTGAATTTACCTGGGACGGCGCTGACGACGAAGGTCGTAAGGTCAATGTCATGGCTGACACGATTGGAGAGGCTGAAAGAAAGGTAAAAGAGAAATTTGGCGCTTACTACAAAGGTCTGAGAATAGTTGAAATAGAGGAAGACAAAGTGATTAGTTGGGACGAGTATAGCGCAAATGTGAAGAAGAAGATGGATAGCCAAAAGACAGAAGGCGCAAGAATTGACGGAGGAAGACCGATTGCAGGCAGAAAGTTTGATGAAGGTGGGGAAACTGACGAGTTTGAGTATGACCAGGAAGGCCGAAATCAACTTTTGTACGAAAAAATGAAGGAGCGCCCCATGATGGAATACTTTGACAAAGTTTCGGAATGGGAAGAGCATATCAAAAATAACTGGGAAAACTACCGAGAAGAGTTTACTGACTTTGATAGCACTTGGCATGACTACGACAAAGAAATACATCAGATGGCTATGAGAATGGTATCGGATAATCAATCTATACCAACTGTGGAGCAACAGATTAAAGATCTTGAAAAAAAATACAATCCATCAGCCTCTGATTTAGCCAAATATGAAGGTCTAAAAGAAAAGAGAGGAAGATTTAAAAATGGTGGCAAAGTTCTCCCTGAGTTCTACGCCGATCAAGTAGTTAAGGAAAAAGGTAAATTTTTCGTCCCTTTCTTAGATGATGACAATAAGGTAGCAAAAAGAAAAGAGTTTGACAACCTTGAAGAAGCCCAAGTTTATAGACTCAACTACAACAATCCTGAAGAAAAGATTGGCAGTATAGTGAAAAAGGGTGTATTTTCTGATGTTGAGTATGAGGTGGTTAATGTTGGCGGGGAAAAAGCATACATTGGCCCAAATACTCACGATAGATTTTACATTCCTCAAGAGTTAGAAGGCTATTTTGAGAATTACGACGAACTAGCCTTTGGAAACACCAGAGAAGAAGTGATTTCGAGTCTTGAATTTATTTTAGATCACCCTAGCAGTGAGGAATACTACGATAGATACCCATATAAAGGTGGTGGTGTGGCGGGTAGAGTTAGGTTTAAAGCTGCCAAAATCAGGCCATTTAAATTGTTTACCAAACGCAACAATGAAAAGAAGGTAGAGAAGATGGCTGATGGAGGTAAACTTCCTGCCGAAAACGTATATGTAGAGATTACAAAGCCAACCGAGCTTAAATCAAAGTCGGTAGCCAAGAAAGTCCAAGAATTTGCCGACATGGGTTATCGAAGTGGTGAAATTTTGCTGAAAATGGCTTTCGTGGGCACAGATAAATTATCCAAAGAGCTTTCTGATGGCTTTCAGGTTCTCAAAAACAAGATTTTCTTTGTTAAAAGACTGCACGAGCACCTAAAAGATAAGGGGGTTGAGCTCCTTAAAAAATATTACACAGGCGGACGTATGTCGGATTTGTACGTAAAATACGAGGGATCTACCTTTAGTGAAGATATGCGAGAAGCAAAAGAATACTTAGGAAACAAAATGTGGGACAGCTTTACTCGTGAGGAAAAGATTGAGGCTACTAAATACCTCAAAGCACAAGGCTTAGTTGGGTACTCAGGAGAAATGGAAGACCTAGAAACTATTGCGGCTATGCAGTATGCTAAAGGTGGTAGTGTGTCAGAAAAAAAGGTAGTTGATTTTATCAAATCACTTGAGGAATCAAAAATTATTGCTAAAGGCGCACATGCCAATAAGCAAGCAGTAGAAAATATTAAGAACATTGTTTCTATGTCCAAAAAGGAACATCAAGATTATATCAAAAAGAACCCTAATCGTAACGTAAGCATGATTTATTCAGAATACGACGATTGGCAAGAAACATATAAAGGATGAGAACGATATACCGAAGTGAGGACGTGAAATTAAGGAAATCGCCAAGCATAAGTGCGACCGTTTACCCCGTTGGGTATAAAATGATCGGCAACGATGGTAATATGTGGCAAATCGCTAGAGATAGTCGTGGGGTTCAGCGCTGGCAGAAAATCGGTTTTGGGGGCTATGACATGCCAGAACAAACACCGAAAAAGGCTAAAGCTCCAAAACCGCAAGTGGTTGAAGAAAAAACTATAATCGAATTGCCCAAAGAAGATGGTATTGTAACCATAAAGACCAAAAAGGCTGTTGCTGCTATGAAAATGCTCGTCGAGGATGATCCTAACATGGCAGAGGAAATACAAACCATAGTCCAAGACAAACTACAAAGTTTAAGAATTTTTGATGATGATCCCGATGTACTCAAAGCTATCTCTATTTACGAGGACTTTTTGAAAGCAAGCCTTGCTTACGGCGGTAAAATAGAGAAGCTTCAGAAAAAACAAGAACTTTATGAAAGAGCACTAACTAACTCAAACTCAGTTCTCGATAGAGAGCTTATGGAAAAAAAACTACAAAACCTTAACGAAGAAAAAACTTTCGTATGAAAAAGAAAAGACTATATCAAATGAGCAATTATCTCCCTAAAAGGGAAATAGTCTCTATCAAGACAAAAAAAGCCGTAATTGACTCTGATCAAATACTCGATGGAGTATATGTAAGAAAGAAAAAGCTAGCTAAAGGAGAATATGCCAAAGGTGGTAAGACGGAAAAAACCATGACAGCCAAGCAAATCGCCAAAAAACTTATTAAAATTGATAGCGATACTTGGGATAAATTAGAAATAAACTCAGGAAGTCAGTTGTATAGTGATATGGAGCTTCAGAAAAAGTATATCGCTGAACTCGATAAAAAAATGTTAGAAAACCCTGAATTTTCTACCTACTCAAATAAACAAAAAGTATTTGATGAATTAGAGAATGAGAATCATCATGCTATGAACTCTTACCTCGCAGGAAAAGGATATTTTGGATCTCTTGATAGAGAGCTAATGAAAAAACAGTATGACTATACTATGCGTCAATATGGGCAAGCTTTTACCTTAAATCCTGAACTTATTACAACAACTATGGCTGAAGGTGGTAATGTTTCTACGCCATCACGCATGCCTACATTAGATGAAAAAGTGGAAGATATTGTCGGCTCTCCCTCATGGCATAGCTTGGATGCAGAAGAAAAGGCAGACCTGGTTCAACTTATGGTTGCCGATGGCGACGTGAAAATATCTTTTTCTCATGGCGGCTATATGCGAGAAGAAGAAATCGATTGGGGTATCTACGAACCCTCTATGCGTAAAGCAGACGACAAGTTTGTCGTTTATTCACGATCTCATGGTGTTATGAGCTTTAAGAATGAAGAAGAAGCCAAAGAATATATGAAAGGAGTAAAAAAAGATCTTTTTGAGATGACGGAAGAACTTGATAGGGATGCTTACGCTAAAGGCGGTGTAACTGAGGCCGTTAAGTATAAAGTGGTTTATCAAATGAAGGGTATGGATGCCCCCAAAGAGAAAATGTTTGATGATAAGGGCAAGGCAGAAGCATTTGTGGAAATGATGTCAGACGATGAAGATGTTTCTAAGATTAAGATGGAAGAAGTGACGGAAAAGGTCAAAAAAACTACTACAAAAGCAGCCGAAGCAGTCGCACCACCAGTAAGTCTTTTTGGTATGGCTAAAGGTACGACTGCTAAGACAAGTCCTAAGAAAGCCAAGCCCCAAGTACAAGTTGCGGGCATTGCAGAGGATATAAGACGATACGATGAGCTTCATGCTGTCATAAAAAACGCAGAGGCTGAGAAAGAAGTCTTGCATGGCACGCTTATACAAGTAGGTATCGACAAATTTATGGAACTATATGAAAGACGCGGATCTAAGCCTGAGAGCTTTGAATTGGCAGATGGGGATCAGGCTATTTTATTTATGGTAAAGGATCAATACGAGAAGGTTACGCCTGAAAAAGCAGGTATTTTAGAAGCCTACCCCGACCTTTTGGAAACAGAAGTCAAGTATTCATTCGATCCCGCTACCCTTGAAAGGGTTGGAGATGTAATAAGCCGCCTAATTATGGATAGTAAATTGCTGTCAGATGAGGATAAAAGAAATCTTCTCGTTGTAGAAACCAAGCAATTTGTAAAGAAAGGAACTATTGATCGCTTGCTCAACTATGATGATCCAAGATTGATTTTCGATCTCGTAAAACCACAAACAGGCTTAAAATAAATAAAAATGGATAAACGCACATTAATTGTAGTCGGATCAAGCACAGCCATCGGATTTATTGGCGACGTGGCAACATATTCAGTTGCCGCATCAAAAGATGGCACTGGAAAATTTAAGATTGTTTTTCCTAAAGGTAAAGACCTTGTAGCTGTATTGTTTTTAGGTGTTGTTGGCGGATTTGTGATTGACTATTCACTGAAGATTATAGAAGAATCTATGAAAACAAAAGAGGAAAAGCTGTTGGACAATCTTTTCGGAGAGGAAAAGCGAAAGCTTGCTGAAGGTCGAATCGTTGGGAAAACGCCCACTGGGGTTATTTGGTCATAATAAAAAATTAAAAAAATGGATATTTCTCAAATCGCACGGCGCAGAGAAGTGCAGGTGTTAATAGGTTTTGGTTTGCTTTTAGGAGTAAGTTATTATCTGTTCTTAGCACGTAAAAAGAAAGAATTGGAAGGTAAGCAATGAATCAGCAAACTAGACAAATTTTTGTAGTTACAACAACTACTGCGATTGGATTTTTAGGTAATGTATTGTCGTATAGCCTAAAACTACCCAGCAACAGAAAACACTCTATAACAGACTTTAAGTTTGTATTTCCAAAAGGTGTAGAGTTGTTTTATGTTTTATCAATTGGTTTTGTAGCTGGTTTAGTTATTAATAAAAGCTTACAAAAAATAGAAAATAATTTTAAAACCAAAGAAGAAAAATTATTAGAAGAAGCTACTGCTATAGAAACTGAAAAGGCTTTGGCAGGGGTTGTTTTGGGTAAAACACCTGTAATTACATGGGTATAGAAAAATTAAAAAAGAGAAAATATGAACTACAAAAAATTAATCGCAGACAAAAACTTAACAGTAGAGCAACTTCCCAAAAGACTACAAAAGAAGATTAATGAAATCGAAAGTGTAGCTCAAAGAGTAGAAGAATTATTGAAAATTAACCTTGACGAAAGCGAAAAAGACATGCTCTTTCAAGCCCAAGTTCAAGTCAGTTCTTTGGATAGAGAGATTGAAAAAGCGGTACGAAAGTTCAACCCTTTTTTGTACAAAAAAAAGCTAGATCACATCGCTCGTGTAAATGAGCAAAAGCTCAAAGATGCAGAGGCTTTAAAAAAGGCTCAAACAGAATATATAGAGACAGAAAAAGTAGAACAGATTGAGGAAGCCGAAGAACTTGAGGAGCAGGATCATGTAGAAACACAGGATAATATAGAAACAATTGAGAATGAACCTCGGTTTCAGGAGTCCGATCCCGAACAAGAAGAATTTGAGACAAATGATGTTGAGCAGCAGTTGATAAATCTTCGTTCAAAAATAAATATCAAACCAGAGAGTTTTATTGAAGAACCAAGTGAAGCTAAAGATTTTGATTCAAGTGAAGCTTTTGATCGGGTGGGAGTCGCTACACCTAAGAAGATGAGCAAGGGACTTATTTTAATGGGAGTTGGGGCTTTTCTGCTTACCTGGGGGGCTGTAAATTTTTTTAAAGAACGTAGAAGTTAATGGCATATCAAATAAAAGAATACACTAAAAGGCAAGCTAAAAAGCTCGGCGTAATCGTCAAGCCTAGCACTGTGCAAGGAAAAAAGATTGATGTGTTCAACAAAAAAGGAGAAAAAGTCGCTTCAGTAGGTGCAATTGGATACAAAGACTACCCGACATTTATTCGGGAAAAAGGTAAAGATTATGCCGACGCACGCAGAGCACTTTATAAGAAAAGACATGAAAAAGATCGCAAGAAAAGAGGATCTCCTGGATATTATGCAGACAAACTTTTATGGTAAAAACAAAAAAAAACAAAACATTGACTACCAATCAAGCTATAGAATCTGGAAGATCCTACTTCAGTAAAACAAGCGATGTTATTATTAAGGTTGCAGCCATAGTTGGTGCTGTAACCATTTTAGCGGGTGCTTATTCTTATTACATAAACAACATTTGGATTCCAAAAGTAGAAATTTTGGATGTTGATTTTTCAAAGGCCTTCGCCAAAGTTAAGATTGGCACACGAGAAATCTATATTTACGGAGACGCAACCTTTATGCTCAATACCTTCGGCGATTGGGGTATCAAGTTTGGAAGCTCAAAGTCAAGCAATACATACGATCGATTAGAACTGACAAAAAAGGGAATGGTTGTCAAATATCTGGCAAAATGATATAAATTTGAACTAAAACAAACAAAATGGCTCAAGAGAAACTATTACAGGTTTACAATGGACTACCCCCTTGGGCTAAAGGTGTTGTGGCAGTAGGTGGTCTTGCTATTGTATATTTTACAGGCAGATTTACTTACAATTTTTTCAAAAGACAAATAGATATAAGGTTTGCTAAAAAAACGAGAGCCGAATTTCAAGATGATATAAGAAGACTCGCTAATAAAGGCATTAGACCTACATTTTTAGAGTCTCAATATTTAGGTTGGGCAGATCAAATACAAGAACAATTTTCAGGTTGTGATTCCAAGCAAAATGTGTTTGATATGAGCGATCCACTTTTCGGTTGGGCAGGCAGTTATAGCGGAAGTGGAAAATTATTTCTTAACATAGTAAAAATCTTACGAAACGATGCTGATTTTGCGGCCTTGGTTGCTGCCTATGACATAAGAACATATTCTCAGTGTGGTAACATATTTGGTCTTAATATTTTTGGTGAGGTAACAGGAAATCTATTTACTGCTATCATTGACGAATTAGATCCAGGAGAAAGAAATGGTATTAATAAGTATTTAGAAAGCAAAGGCATAACATATCGTGTTTAAAACAAACAAAATGAAAAAAAAGGCACTTTTAATTGCTGTTGGCATAGGAGGTTTAGCATTAGCGGCTTACTTTATTATAAAAGGAAGAAAAGGTGGCACAATCCCTGACACAATCCCTGACGGTAATGGTGGCGGTGGTGGAATATATCCCACAATAGCTGGATTAGATTATGCAGAAATGGCTGATGATATTCATTCCGCAATGGATGGATATGGAACTTCTGAAGACCTAATTGAAAATCAAATTTTAAAGCTGCGAAATAAAGCTGATTGGGATGCTTTAGTTGCAACATATGGCGTGAGAACTGTAAGTAGCGGTAGAGGTAATATTTTTCAAGATGATTTTACTGGAACATTACCACAAGCTTTAAAAAATGAATTAGATGAAGATGAAATGGCTGATTTGAATGCGAAACTAAGAAAAATAGGAGTGTCCCTATGATACCTTTTATTTTAATAGCAGCTGGCGGTTTTTTGATGGGTAGCTCACGATCTAAAATGTTCGGATTGGGTGACATTGTAGAGGAAAAACCAATTGAAGTCGGAGATGAAGTTGTTTTCAGTTTTAAGAGCGACACATGGGTAGAACTTTTTGATGATAGCCAAGATCTAGTAGCAGAAGAACAATTTCAGGAAGGCGGAATGTTCGAGGTTGTTGTAAATGAAATTACCGACGTTTTTTATCTTGTAACGCTTCCCGAAGGATATTCTGCCGCGATTAACAAGAATGACGTAGATGTCGTTGCCATCAACGATGAAGTGGCTTCATATCGAAATGGTGGTAAACTAAAAACATTTAAAGCTGGGGGTATAAATCAACCTTATTACAATGTTGGGATATACAAACCCAATTACAATTATTTTCTAGATTTCGCTGAAGTAAGCAATCATTGGGAAAAAACTAAAAATGTAAAAGAAACTGTATCTAAGTTCAAAAGCGTGTTAGCAGCACAAAAGAAAAAAAATAAATACATAGGTTATTTCTTTACACAACGAGATTATCAAAAGTTGTTTAATATACCCGAACATGATTACAACAGAACAAAAAAGCAAATAAAACTAATTCAAGAATTAAGAAAAGTAAGCGAAGGAAATAAGATTGCAAATAAAGAGCTATTGGAAGAAGATTTTAAAGATGTAATAGCTGAGTATAAGAAAAGTCCAAAAGAAGAAAGTACCGCAGTGATGTTTGTAGACGTGCTTAAAAACAAATATCCAGGTATCGAATTTAAGATGACTTCATTGTACCCGATCTTTAAGATAAATCCTAGAGCAATGACTGATGAAGAATTAGCCTTCACTACGAATGTTAGACGTTTGGCTAAGTCAGTAGATAAGTCTAACAAGGCGTATATCTATAAATTTAAACATGGAGGCTTACCCTCTTAAATTTTTATTTATGATCCCATATATTTTAGCAGGAATAGGCGGTTATTTAATCGGCGATGCTTATAGAAAAAAGTATAACCCTTTAAGCAATCCATACAACATATTGAAGGACGGAGGCATGACAAGTGATTGGAAACTTTTAGACGCTGGGGATGGTGTTGAATACGAGATTTGGAGCAAAGAGGGCGTCAAATATCGAGTTCCAATAGAACGAGAAGACGATCTCGAATCTGGCGAACCAAACATCAATAGATACTTTGATCAAGCGGAAAAGTATGCAAAGGGCGGCGAAACCAAATGGATTCAAGAAGCCATAAAAAAGCCTGGGGCACTTAGAGCCGAAGCCAAAAGGCAAGGCTTGATAAAAGGGGACGAAAAACTTTCAAAAGCTGACCTAGATAAACTCGAAAAAGAGGGCGGTAAGACTGCACAACGAGCAAGATTGGCTAAAACTCTAAGAAAACTAAAATGATACCATACCTACTAATGATTGCTGGTGGTTATTTAATTAGCCAGTCTTTGCATGAAAAAAAAATGACTTTAGCCAAAGGCGGATCTCTGTCCGATGGCACTATTGAATATGATGTTGAAATCGAGGCAATCAATGAGGAAGATGGAAATAAATATCGTTTCATTTATGACATAATTGCAAATAATGATGAAGAGGCTCTCGATAGAGCCAAAAATATGTTTATGGTTGATGACTACGGAAATCTAACTATAAAAGCCGCTAAAATTAAGCACGAATACGAATTTATGTCCAACGGAGGCGTAACAACCGAGGCTTTTTTAGAAAACCCCACTTTTACCTTTAAAACCATCGAAGAGCATGAAAACGCGAAAAGTGGTGGCTACATCGATGAGTACGACATTGTCAGGGTAGTTATGCAAAACGATTTTAAAACCGTTGATTTCCCTGTACATAGTTTAGAAGAATATAATAAAATAAAAAATAATGAAAATAAAGCAAAATACATAGTTAAATCATATCAAGAAAAACATGTTTACGATGTACAAGATTACTATGATCCCGAAGACGATACGGAAGACTATGAATATGAGAGATATGACGATGAATACGATGTAGGAGGTAAAATAAAAAAAAGTAAAATAAAGAAAAAAAGCACTAAGTTTGTTGACATAGCAAATGCCATATCTAAAAAGCTTCAAGGATCGAAAGTTCCTGCTAGACTTAAAAAGGATTATGGTACTACTTACAATAAAAAAGAAGCAGAGGAAGCAGCAAGAAGAATAGCTGGAGCACGGTTAAAAAAAATTAAAGAGTGATGGAAAAAAAACTCATTGGTAACGTTTCAGTAGACAGCGGGCAGATTATTATAGTTGATCCTGCATACCTTGACAGATATGTAGTCAATGATTTTAATTACGAAACTGGAGTAAAAAAGGGTAATAAGCGCTACTCATTGTGGCAAAAAATAGATGGCACTCATATCAATTGGGCCACGCCAATCAAAAAAGAAGGTGGAAAGACAATGAATGATCTTGCCGAAGAGGGATGGGAAGTATTTGAAGAGTACCCTGACAAGGGTTCTTTTTCGTATTCGGGTGTGTCATCAGTAACTTCCTCTCAAAATTTTGGAGAGATAACGGCAGCAGGCTTAGCAACAGCAATAGTTTCTACATCAGGTTATGGAGATGGCAACTATCCCGTTACTGCCACTATTGAAGATGGTCGAGTAGTGAAATTAGAGATAGATTTTAAGTAAATTTACAAAAAATAAACCCCAACAACATGGCAAAAGCAACCGCAAGCAAGAAAGGAGAAAAGATTAAACTAATTTCTGCACATGCAAAGAAAATTTGGAACAAGGAAGGAGGCGAAAAATGGAAAGACGCTATCAAGCGAGCTTCCGTTGATCTTAAAAAGCAAAACAAAATATAGAATGCAATCAACATGGTTAAATTTTACGGGATTTCCTAATCAGACTGTTCTAAACCAGAACTTTCAAGACACGATAATCAAAAGCTCACAAGAGCAAAAGGACACCTATTTTCGAGTAGCAACAGCGTGCCAAGATTGGTACACACCCGTATTTAGCAACGATGTAGTAATACCCCCTAAATCAGCCTCTGTTCCTGAAGTTCCAGTGGTATCAATAGAACTAAAAGAGGTAAAGAGAGAAGAACCTAAATCTTCTGCAACTGCCTCATCCGCCCCCGCTGAAAATTCGCCTCAGGGGCTAACGATGCCCCCGATAAAAATTGAAGAAAGAACATTACTTAACGCATTACTAATCGGTCTTGGAGCCGCATTGGTTGTAAAAATCTTATTGTAATGGTATCAGGAATTACTTCTGCGCCTGCACCTTCATCTGCACCCGCGCTTGCACCAGTCGCAACCGCACCCATGCCTACACCTGCGCCTGCACCTACAATGCAAAATGGCGGAATGTCAATGCAAAATGGCGGAATGTCAATGGGTGGCAGTGGTAAAGTGACTGACATCCTGAAAAGAATTAACGTCGTAGAACTGGGCTTCGGAGTCTTAGGGGCTGCTGCTTTATACTACACAATCTACTACTATCGTTATAATCTAACCATATCTAAGACTTTTAGAAATGAAATTGAAAACAAAGTGGATGACTTGAGCATAAAAGTCACAGACGTGCAAAGTGCTGTTGAACGAGATAAGACTAAAGAAACAACGCAAGGATTCTTTTAATCTATGCACATAAACGAACTTCAGTACGGTAACCCTGATCGTAATCACTTTTATTACCTAAACAAAACAACTTATTTAGATACACTTCTACCTGAGTTGCAGAGTTTTCCATTTCCAGCCAACGACAGCGAAGAAACAAAAGCAGAGATTCAAGAGTTAATAAATACGACCAATCAGTTAGCTGATAACGAAGAATTAGTCAGACGTTTTGATCTTTATGACAACTCTTTTGAAAAATACATGGTCGAAATCTTAGCGCAATCAGGTATTCCTTTTGGCGATGTGGATGTTCTTTTACAGTCAATTAAGGACGATATTAAACCACTTTTGGTTAAGTTAAAATATCATTATCAGCGGGTAAGACCTTATCAGCTATCTAAAATGCTAGGCATGGAGCTAATATCGTTCAAATCAACTGCTGCGGACTCCCCGTCTTATCCATCGGGGCATGCATTTCAATCTCGCGTGTATGCTGAAGTAATTGGCAATCAATATCCTAAATATCACAAAGCCTTACATGATCTTGCCACTGATATAATGTGGTCTCGTGTTTTCATGGGAGTTCACTACTTATCTGATTCCCAATTTTCTGACTATGTGGCTTCAGTTGTATGCAACCATCCCGAATTTAAGAAAAAATATAAGTTATGAGAAATTATGGGACTTCATATCAGTCAGCTTCCACATGCTGTAAAAAATAAATTAGGCTTAAAAGATCCAGTACACAAGCAATTCTGGGCACAAATAGGCTCGAAAAATCCTATTTATTTTAGGTCATCTTGGGAGTACTATTATGCTATTTTTTTGGAACAACTCAGAACTGAGGGTAAAATAATTGATTGGAAACACGAGCCCAAGTGCTTTTGGTTTGAAAATATAAAAAGGGGGGTTAGATCCTATTTGCCAGATTTTTGCGTCACCCATCTTAACGGAGACGAAGAATGGGCTGAAGTGAAGGGCTACTACGATTCTAAAAGTAAAACCAAAATGAAACGTATGGCTAAGTATTATCCAAAAATTAAGATTAGATTAGTGGGAACCGAATGGTTCAAGAAAAATCTAAAAGCATGTAAGGCGTTAGAATCTATTTTTGTTATTAAAAATTGAATATCTTTGATTTAAGGTAAAACAATGAACGCTAAAGCTTTATCAATATCTAATCAAATATTGGCAGAACTATTTGAAACTGTAGAGATTATAGGTATTGAAAAAACTATCAAAACACTTCAAGATGCTAAGCTGAAGTCTTTGTCTGGACAAAACGATGATATTGATTTTATTTTAACCTGTGTTAGTGACTTGACTGAAGTTTCTAAAGAAAGGATTTTGTCAAGCTATGATAGAACAGATGACAGAAAATTAGCTATGGCGATAAGTGTTTATATGTTGCGGAGCGAATACGATTTCAGTTATCCAGATCTTAAAAAGATTTTCAATAAAGACATGGCGGCATTATATCGATATTATGAAATGATAGAAAAAATGCCCACAAAGCCTAAAACGGAATTCGATAAAAAGATAGAGGCTATATTAAAGAAGATAAAACTATTAATAACAAAGAAAAAACTAAACCATGGCTAAAATTGAGTCAGAAATCTACGAGCCTAAAGAACCCGAAAAAGTCGAAGCTGTACTTAACCCTTTAGATGAAGTGGTCGATGAGAGACGTTATACACGACCTAATGTAGACGCTCACAACATGGACTTTTCGAAGCCGATTGATGAGCCACGTTTTACTCCACCACCGCTTCAACCTAGAAACATTTCAACAAACACCGAGCCACGCAAGCGCGAGCCGATTAACCCTGAAATGAAAAACATTCCTAAAAAGGAAACAGAGATGGCTGCTGCACAAGCTGCTGCTTTAATTATTCAGGGATATGAGTGGGCGCATGATTTAGCAAATAAAGGTTTGCTTGTTACTGAAAAAAAGCTTAATAAGTTACAAGCAGAGGGAGAGATTAACCTTAATGCCATGATTGATTATGATTATGGTAATAAGATTCGAGCAGGCGACTTTTTTCAAGACTATAATAAACAAGTAGATGGTCTACTCAAAGTATCGGACGAGTTCAAAGAAGAAGTGAAACCTGTGCTTGAAAGAGTATTGGCGAAAAGGGGAATAGGATTAACGGATGAACAATACCTGATCTATTTATTCGGAAAGGATATTGCAGCTAAATCAATGATATTCTTCCAACAAAAGGCTCAGCTTAATTACATGATTGATAGCATTAAGCAAGCTACAACAGCGCAGTATGTTCCTCAAGCTCCACCTCGACCATCACGCCCACCATCAAAACCAGAGCCGCCTACTGAACAACCTGAATCTAAGGATGATTTTTCTGTAAAAGAACCAGAGGAAAAAGCACAAGAACGTAGAGTAGGTCGGCCTAGAAAAAGAATATAATGGGTAGAGAACCGAAATTATTAGTAGGTATTGGTAGAAAGGGCTCAGGAAAGAGCTACACCACGAGAAAGATGATTGATCAATATGTCTTTGGTAACCCATCTAAAGGTGTGCCTGGACGTCGTGTCTTGATATTGGACGTTAATGACGAGTATTTTGATATAAAAGCGATTCGCATTCAAGATATAACGCTTTTTTCTGTTCACCCGCTAGTAGAAATAAGACGGATTAGACCTTTTTTAGACGATGGCAGGAAAATGACGCTTGATGATATTGCGCAAACCCTTTTTATTTGTCTTGATACATATAGAAATGGTTTGCTACTTATAGAAGATGTAAATAAATACATTTCCGATACTATGCCTAATGATTTGGTGGGTGCAATATGTACGAATAGACATATAGGGGTTGATATTGTTTTACACTATCAATCTATTGGTCGCATTACTTCTAAGGTTTGGCAAAACGTGAACATAATCAGGTTACATAAATTCACGGATACCGTAAAAAAGCATAAGCATAAGTTTGAAGATAAGTTTGAATATTTGTCTATTGCTGAAACCCTTATTAACCAAAAATATGATAGCGGCGATAAACGCTTCTTTTTGTATTGCGATATCGATGAAGAAAAAGTATATGGTGGGTTTTCTACCGATGACTGGGAGAAAGCAACAAACACATTTATACAGCACAACTATAGCAACTTGGTGCAACCCTTACTGAAAGCACGTGATGATCGAGGCGGTAAGGTCTATACACCATCTTCAGCCATGTCAGAAGTCAAACAACGGCTTATGTCTTATAAGAATTAGCTAAACTATTTATCCACTGCGGGATGTCTTTAAAACTTTCATCTTTTCCCAACTCCCTCTGAATTGATATTTTTTTAATTCCCTTCCTTCATAATCGCACAATGTGACTTCCGTAAAAGAACCCATTGCTATATCCTTCCCTTCATCAGTATCCACTTCCCCTATGTCCTCTTCCCAATAGTAAAATTTAGTTTTGAGTAATGAAGGAATCGGAAATTTTTTGTGCTTCCGATAATGTTCTATTGCTTTTGCTATCGCATAGGTTGGTGGCTGGTAGCCACATTCTATTTCCTCAACCGCTGCGGGTTTACCGTAAACTATATTTATTTAAGAGTGCTAATTAATAAAATAATCTTATTCAACTCAAAGTATTTTTACCTATTATTTTGTTTAATCAAATAAAATCAAAGAGTAGTCTTTGACTATATTTGTTTGATTATGCTTGTTTTTGTTAGATTTAGTTTCCAAATTTGGTTTGTATTAGTTCTTTGATGTCCTTTTTTAGAATTTAGCCTTATGGAAGCCAAAAATTTGCGTTCTTGGTGGAAATATAGAATAGAATCTTTGAAAGAACATTTAGTTGAAGTCGCGCATGAAAGTTATAGGAATTTGGGAAAGTGTTGTCTTTGTAGGCAATATGGAAGCAAAAACTGAAAATTATTGTGTTCGATAGAAGCTATGAAATAGTACATAGTGGATGGATTTAATTCTGCGAGTAAGGTGTTGGCACAATAGCTCGTTTTGAAGAACCCCTGAAACAAGCAAACAACATTTATAACACAAAACGACAAAAAAATGTCAGTCCGCAACTACATCAACAACGCTCGGAACTTTGCCAACGAAAAATACGCAAGTTGGACAGGTTCTCCTGCCCCCCAAAATGGTGGTCAATATCGCAACATTACCGCCAACAGCGAACAAGGTATCGCTGGCACTCGTATGGTCCTTTCGGCTAATGGCACTCAAGCCCCTCAGTCTCAGCCATACATCATCACTATCAGCAACGCTTCGGCTACTGCTGTTAGCAACTTCGATGTATTAGGTGCTTACACCTACTTGAACAGCTCAGGTTTCTCTAGTGGTAGCTTGACTATCAGTGGTGTAACAATTAGCTCTGCAATCTCAAACGTAAACTATCAGCAGTTCTTGTATCAGTCGATGAACCAGCCTTTCTCAACAGGGCTTACCTACATTGAGAGCATTTCTGGTGCATCTTCTCAGATTACACAAGTATTTACGCTGAACACTCAAGATGCTAATGGTAACCAATTACTGCGTACAATCGTACCTGTAATTGATCCATACCAACAGCAGAGTGGTATCGTTGCAGTAAAACAGCTTTACAGCATCGATGGTTTCACAAAGCTGACCTTTAACCAAATCCAAGCATCTGTTGTCTTCCGTGTACACTTCTACCCTGCAAGCAACATTAACTTGGCAGCTGGTCTGCAAGGCTCTTCTGTGGCTCAGTCTTACGGAAATCCGAACATCAGTGGTGTCCCCACTAATCTGATCTCTGGACAGTAATCCACAGACTCATAATGAAAAAGGGGGCGGTGATAATTTTCATCTGCCCCTTTTTTTCAAATAAATTGCAAGTATGAATGTATATTCCTACATAGCCGAAAGCAACCCAGACAGTTGCTATGAAATCTGCAAAAAATATGGTTTTTTTAAGGTTGCAGACCTGAATGAAATGTCCGAAACCATGCAAACAATCGTTGGTAAAGGCAATGAGGAAGCATTAAAAGATATTATGGATCTACACCCCGACAAAGCTGTAATCCTTGAGTTATTTGAAAAAAAACAAAACGGAGCCATGACAAAGGCAGAGTGTGATACAAAACTCAATGCCGATGGACTTCGCATGAGGCGTAGAAGGATGATGATGGGCGCAGATGCCTCAAAAGGCTCTGCTAGCCAGACAAATACTTATATTTTAGTTGGTGCCATCATCGTTGCTCTCGCTATCGTATCATCAATAAAAAAATGATGAAAAATTACAGAAACTACTCTTCTTGGCCTTTGAACAAGTATACTAATGATGGTATAAACCAAATTTTATATCCATTATATTCTAATGTTAACCGAAAGGTGCAAGAAGCTCAAATATTTCCAAACGTAAGCAATTTTGCAGACGATTGTCGATATGGCTGTGGTGATGACATGGTAAGCAAGCTGAGTGCTTCAGGATCTGAAAAGATTTCAGCAAAAGACTATTTTAACCTTGGTGTAAAATCACTTGGTATTTGGTCTGACGACAAACGATCAAAAGCTGAACAAGAAGCCGCTCAAAAAGCTGCCGAAATTACTCGTTTACAAATCGCAAAGCAACAAGCTGAAACGCAAACTGCTGCCGTACAAGCAGAAAAAGCAAAAATAACAATTACAATCGTTGCAATATCGGGTGCTGTAATTCTTGCTGGTTTTGCCGCTTATTACCTATTTGCGAAAAAGAAAGCATGACAAAGCAATCTAAAACATATCTTACTATTGGACTATCAGCCGCTGTTGTATTAGCTCTTATTTTGCTAGTACGTTCCAAAGCAAAAGCACAAACACCTGCTCAGCCCGAAAATCTGCTTGACAGACTTTTAGCCTTGATTCCAGGAGGAGCTACAAGAAAAGATATAGAAGAAGCCTATAAGAAGAAAACTACTGTTTCAGCGAGCTCTCCCGAAATTATTACAAAACAACAATTTTACGAGCCCTACATCCAATCTCCTAACCCCGCTGTCGATCTTAGCGGTTTAACTATTGATGATACAATTTATGGCTAACAATACAGGAAAAATAATAGCAATTACAGGAGGAGCTGTCGCTTTAGGCATAGTCCTCTATTTTGTTTTAAGACCTAAAACTGCTATCGGTAGGCCTACAGGTGGTGGTGTTCGACCTTCTGGTGCTGGTTTGCCACAACAACAGCCACAGCTTTCCGTTGCAGACCAAGTAAAGAAAATACTTGAAGATTTCAAGAAGCAACAACAACAAAAGCAAAAGGGTGGTGGAACAGGAACAAGCGGTGGAGGTGGTAGAGGCGGCGGAAGAGGCGGCGGAAGAGGCGGCGGAAGAGGTCAGACAGGTTTTGAAGAATATGAAGATTATGTTGATAGTATTTATGAAGAATACTATGGTACAGATTATACTTTTGATTACTCGGATTACGGTGATAGTTTTGACAATGATGGTTTTTTTGGGGATGCTACTTATGAGTATTATGATAGCGGATTAGATGATTATAGTTATGACTATTCTGGCGGCGGCGCTAGTTATGAGGATTATGAAGGCTTTTAAAATTAAGTAGATGTACGCTAAGAAATTTTTAAAAACGATTGGAGACACTAAAGCCAAAGACACAAACACTGTCTTAACTGATGCTATGAAAGGAACGATGGTCGGGGCTACCATCGGGGGTGGAATAGGGCTATTGATTGGATTTGGAAGAAAAAAAAATTTGCTTATGAGTGCTTTAATCGGTGCGTTTATCGGTGGAGCTATCTCTAGGGCTTTCATAATAAAAAAATAAAAAATGAACCAAAAACAAACACTTACTCTTTTACTCGGCCTTATTGCCGTTGGAGGTGCTTATTTTGCTTTTAAGGCAATTACTAAACCTTCTAAAAAAGTGTCTGCTACTGGAAAGTTAGCAGGCTTTAAAAAATGTGAAACAACATCAGATTGCCCAAAAGGGAAAACATGTGTTGGAGACAATCCAAGAGTGTGTGTAGGAAGCTCTATTCAAACAATCTAATTTAGTAGGAATATATCTTTCAACATATAATGACTCAAAATCAAAAAATAAGAGAAATCTATCACAAGCAGTGATATCTTTAGTAAAAAAATGTAAATAATAAAACAAAAAAAAATGGCAACAGAAAAATCAGAAAAAAAACCCTTTTTGCAAACAGCAGTTGGGGTAGGTGTTTCCCTTGCGGTGCTATTCGGCATGGTTTGGGTAATCTCTAAAGCTTGGAAAACAGGACAAAAGGCTTAATACTAAAAAATTTTTTATGGCATACGAAGAATACAATGACTTTATTGATCCTATTGATGCAGACACCACACGTTATAAAAAGTCGACTGATGAGAAAAAGAAAAAGACGTCTTGGCTTGATACTTTAGGCGGTGTGGTAGATGTTATTGGTAAAGGCATTGATTCTTATGTGAAATTTAAGCCTAACCAAGTGCCTACGCCTACAACAAGCGATCCTATTTTTACGCCAAATCCTCCTAAAAGGGGATCAGGTGGTTTAATTATAGCTTCAGTAGTGGGAGTGGCGGCTATTGTAGGATTAATAGTATTTATTAATAAAAACAAAAAACCTTAAAAACAAAAAACATGCAAAACGGAAAAAAATTCTTTCAGACAACAGGTGGAGTAGTTCTCTCACTGGCTTTATTGTTCGCGACCGTATTCATTGCTTCAACGGCATGGAAAAGAGGTCAAAAAAACATGACTAATTGAAGGTTTCTGCTGCTCTAACATCGCTTGGTGCTGTAGCAGGCATTTGGTATGGCGTTTCACAGCGAAAGTCCTTCTGGTCGATTGCTGGTTTTGCTATTCTATTTTCTGTTGGCGGAGCAGCTCTTGGAACTGTATATGGTGCTTTAAATGACAAAAAATGAACAAAAAACTATTAACTCTATTGGGAGTTGCGGCTGTTGGTTATGCCGCTTACTACCTGTGGAATCAGAGTAAAAAATCTGCCGATGGCTCTAAATGTATGAGCTGTAGCTAATTATGGATAAGAAAACAACAACTCTGCTTGCCGTGGGTGTGCTAGCAGCAGTAGGCTTCCTCGTTTGGAAGCAAACCCAAAAACCAAAGTCGTTCGCGAATTTGATGGTTATGTCTGATGAAGCGAGTGGTTTGGACATGTGTTTAAAAGCAAAAAAATGCGGATCTAAAGAAGGCCCTAATAATACGCCAGGTTGCCTTTGTTGCCGCGGACATCGCGCAAAAGGAACACAGCAAATGGGTTGTGAAACAAGTAACTTTTAATTAAATAAAAAAAAAATGAACAATCAATTACAAATCTTACTTGGAGTTGCCGCAGTGGGTGCTGCTGGTTACTTCATTTTTAAAGAAACACAAAAACCAAAATCCTTCACTAATTTTAGAGGTATGCCCACTGAAGGTCTTGAGGGTGGGTATAGACCATTTTGCAAAGGTCGTAACGAAAGACTGGGAACATTTCAAATGAACGACAAGACTTATTATTGGTGCTGCCAACCTGGCTTTTTTACGGACAATCGCCCCGATTTGAAGTGTTCTGAACTTGTAACAGAGGATTAAAAAAAAAAAATATGAACAAAAACATTAAACTTTTACTTGGCATTGCTCTTCTGGGAACAGGGGCATATATGCTTTTTATTCAAAAAAAACAGAAAAAATCCTACTCTGGAGAAGTAGGACGTAGAATGCGTATGACAGGACATAAAATGAATGCTTCAGGCTTGAAAGGTCTAAAAATTAAGAGACAAGACCGCAGATCATTTGTTCCTGATCAATTACCTGTATATGACAGCGGGTGGCAAGGTGCTGATGGTGGTTTCAAAGCTACAAAAGATGAAAAGGTATTTAAAGATTATGCTGGTGGTTCAGTTTTTAACTCTGGAGATACCAAAATCTTCAGCGCAGACGGAACTGGTAATTTTTTTAAACCAAAGGATAGTGGTTTCCAAGGATGAAACAAAAGAGTATTTTGTTAGTAGGTGTTCTGCTTGCGGGTTCGTATGTTGCCTACAACTTACTAACTAAAACTATGCCCAAGAAGGTAATAGGTAAAACTGAAGAGGTAGAAGTATCTGGTAGTTTTATGTCAGCTGATGCTTCAAGTAATAATATACCTTCATGGGCAGAATCTATTTTTAGAAAAAATTGGATCGTGTAAAGCGAAAATAAAACATGGAAAAAAAATCTGCAAATAAGCTTTGGAGAGAGAGTAAGAGCACTCTCTCATTCAAAGAGTGGATAGAAAGAGAAAATAAAAAGAAAACAGATAACCAAGAGGGTAATTTTTTACCTTTCAACTCAGGCATACCCTCTAATGTAATAAAAGACACACTTACACAAGCTCGAGAGGAAGTAGAAAGAGTGGGTGGTTATCGAACAGAGGCTTCATCGGGTATCATATTTGGACTTGACAAAAGAATTGTCATTTTTTCAGGTATATTAATCGTAGGAGCTTTTGCGGTAGTCGCTTATAATAAACTAAAGAGTAAGAAATGAACATGACGAGAGAGAAATGGATTTATACGGGTGTTGGTCTCCTTGTTTTATTAGTTTTAGTAAGCTCTACGAAAAAAGTTGCATTAATTGAAGTGCGAGAAAGTACAGATCAGCCAACTTTTGATAGTTCAGATTTACCGCCAGCGTTAAAACCGCCATATAAATTAGCAGAAGGGGAACAGATCCCAAGACCGATAAAAAAGAACTTATATTTATTTTCAATAGGACTTAAACCAAGATTTGATACATGATTTTCAGCGTACCCACTAGACATGAAGAATTAACTTTGTTAATTAAGGTTAAAACTTTTGAGCCGCAGAAAATCAGAATTAAGGTAATAGACGCACAACAACCAAACACTTCTTTCACTGACAGGTACAAAACCATTGACGGTGAGAGTATTTTTTTTGTTCGTATGCCAGTAAGTCCTCAAGAGGCTTTAGTATATATTTATAATGAGGCAAATGGTAACATGGCAGCAGGCATGGATAATTCCATTGAAATTGAATCAATTACTAAAGAACCCCTTGAGAAAAAACTAGATGTTATCGATTTCTCAAACCCCTTAATTAGAAGTTTTGTCAATTTCGCTACTCGTTTTTCTTACAATGCAGGATCATTAAGTAGCGGGACTTATGCCTCTGATGACAAAAAATTCATAATTAAATACTTGCCTATCATTGAAGATGGGGGTGTAGAACAAACTACTCCCGCTAGAATTGACGTGGATTCAGGAATCATAGAGATTTCTAAAAGGCAATTTTTAGACTATACCGTACCAAATAGGATAGCCATTCTTCTGCATGAATTTAGTCATGTGTACGTTAATGATAACTTAGATGATGAGGTCGAGGCTGACTTAAACGCACTACTAATATATTTGGGACTTGGCTACCCTCGTATTGAAGCCTTTGAAGTATTTGCAAAAACTTTCCTTAATGCCCCCACCGAAGAAAATAAAATTAGATACGATAAGATTAGCAACTTCATAGACAATTTTGAAAACTATAATACATTTATACATGAATAAGAACTATAAATTTGAATAAAGTCGTATTT
>Ga0194115_10000569_pt1 | contig 53619 bp, 51 predicted proteins | sample TA2MahsurfametaG_3_FD_148656 | JGI IMG/M metagenome (GOLD analysis project Ga0194115, IMG submission 148656) | Freshwater microbial communities from Lake Tanganyika, Tanzania - TA2015002 Mahale S4 surface | ecosystem: Environmental > Aquatic > Freshwater > Lake | place: Tanzania: Lake... | reverse complement strand
GGTGGTTTTAGTAGATTCGGGCAGAGATTGTTTGGCGGACCCGAGGCTCAAAAAAGATTAGATGCACAACAGAAAGCCTCTGATGCAAGAGTAAAACAAGCAGGTGCTGCTTCCATCGGGAGATATTATTCCTCTTCAGATGGAAAGTATTATAAAGATTATAATGCAGCAAAACTTGCAAGCGATCAAAGGAAAAAAAGTGCTGCAATAACTCCAACACCAAAACCAAAACCAAAAGTTATTACTAAAAAGTTCAACCCAGCAGGAGGTGGTATGGGTGGAGCAAGGGGTGGAGCTTCAAAACCACCTTCATTTAAGGCTACTTCGGCATCACAAAGAAGAACTAAAAACCAATATGGTATTAAGTGATGGCAGTAAGTAGTTCAAAACTTTTACCTAGAGTTAATAATAAATCACTATCTCAAATTTCAAAAACAAATAAGACTGTCAATCCAGAGTATGTGATCGTTAAAAAGCAAGTTATTAAAGTTGAAAATTTAATATCTGGTTTGGCTGGTATTCAAAAGAAAGAGAAAGAAAGGAAGAGAGTAACTGAAGAACAAACTAATTTTAGGCAGAGGGAGAAAAAATTAGAATCCTCTTTCAATATAAAACCACTTATTAAACTTCCGAGTCTTCCTAAACTTGGATTTTTAGATTTGGTCAAAAACTTTATTGTTAATGTTATACTTGGATTTATTGCAGTGAGATTGGTAAAACATTTACCAAAACTTATTGGTGTTTTAAAAATGATTCTTCAGGTGCAAGAGTTTATACTTGATACTGCTGGATTTTTATTGAATGGTTTAGTTACTTTTGTTGATGCTGGATACAAAGCCTATGACTTTGCTAGGAGCAGTCTAGAAAAAATTTGTGGTATAGGTGGAAAAGGCGCTGCACAATTTTGTGTAGAACAAATGGATAGTTTGACTAGTCTAATGAATAGGACCATTCAAACATTGATCATTGGTGGTCTATTGTTCTCCGATTTTGGTGGTGTTGGTAAGGGTGGATTGGGTGGTGGATTGATAGATGCTGGAGCTGATTTTATAAAAGATAAGTTACTTCAAAGAGGAGCACAACAAGCAGTCACAACTGGAGCATCTCAAGCAGCTGGTGCAGCAGGTGGATCATCTGCCGCAGGAGGTGCAGGTAGTGCCGCTGGCGTTGGCGCGGGCGCAGCTGCTGCTGTTATTGCTGGTGTAGGTCTCCTTTCATCCGCTTTAGGTGAGGGCGCTTTTCAACTTAAGAAAGCTGGAAAAGGAACTCAGAAATGGTTTGATGATAAGATAAAGGGGGCGAAGGAGGATAAGAATCCAATCACTAGATTTTTAAAGCAAGGTTTTTGGTCCATGATCTCAAACCAATTCAAAGTTGGTTTGTGGTTTTTGAATGGTATTGGAACTGTGCTTGATGTCATAGGTGCTCCATTTAGATATGCCGTTGAATTAATTCGTTTTGGTGTCATGAAACTTGCCAATGATCAGAAAGGAATGGAAGAGCAGAAAAAAAATCTTGGTAAATTTGATGCAAGAGTTCGTGATGGTATAAGAGAGCAATTTGCATTCTTAGCTCCTGCATTTAAACTATTGGGAATGAAAAAGGTTGGAGAAGGTCTTGAAAAAGAAGGGTCTTTTGGAAGTCTTTATGGTAATAAAGCCACTAAAGACATGGGCTATATGAATGGTGGTGTAGTTAGAAAATTTGCTGAAGGTGGATCAACGATTGATGCAGGTGATATCAGCAAGACTGCAGTTAAGAGGCAGGTGAAAAAAGTTACATCAAGCAGAATACTAACACCAGAACCCAGAAAGATTGATCCAGGTTCTGATGTTGGCGGAGTAGAAAAAATTCAAGAATTATTCCCAGCGTCTGAGGATAGGGGAAAAATTAAAAAAGATGAGATGATGAATCCTTATGGATATATGTTGTCATCTCATAAAAAAATCGCTGATATTAAATTTGTTGGTCCTTTAATGTCACTTGTTACCAGAGTTCTTCTTGGTGACAATGTTAATAAATCTGATTTTAAAGATGCCAGCGTTGCTTTGAATTCCTGGGTCATTAGAGGCGTTCAAAAGAATAGTGATAAAGATATGATTGATATTATTAGGGAGGATGAACTTGCCAAAATTATTGAAGGATCTCTTTTAAAAATCCTTGACAAGAGACTTACATCTATTCAAAATGAACTTAGGTTTCAACTTGGATTGCAACCAGTCAAAGGTGCTGAGGAAGCTTCTGCTGATGGATGTCCTTGTCCAGAAGAAAGCGGTGGTGGTGGATCTGGTAGTGCTGTATCTGGTGATGCTACCGATAAAGCAATATTAGATTTGATTGCATCTGTGGAATCTGGTGGTTATGATAGTGTTAATACTACTTATGGATCATCAATAGGAAAACCAACTTCTATGACCATTGAAGAGATTGGTCGTAGAGGACGTGGTGCTACAGGTCGTTATCAACATATGCCACAGTATCTTGTTGGTAGAGCAAAAGCCGCTGGTGTAAATTCAAATGAGAAATTTACCCCCGCCAATCAAGATAAAATTACTTTACACTTTTTGAGAACCAGTCACCCTTATGACAAGTGGAGAAGTGGTTCTGTATCTGATGAAACTTTTGGAAAACAAATGGCTAAAACTTGGCGTGGTCTTCCATATAGTCCTGCTGGAACTTATGCTGATGGAACTCCAAATAAGGCACACATCTCTTGGGGTCAGTACATGGCATCTTTAAAGAGGATAAAATCTGGTGCTGGTGGAATGGCTTCGATTTCATCTTCAATTTCCCCTGGATCAGATGCTGCTAATGTTGATGATTGTGTTTGTGATCCAGATACACCAAATGGAGATCCTGGAGATCCTGGAGATGGTACTGGTGGAGTAGTCGGATCAAGTAATTTTGTCCAGGGTAACTCGGGTGCATCATATGGTATTCACTTCCACATTGCACCAGGTAGTTATCAGACTAGTGATATAACTTCTGCAACTCATAATGCATCTGCTAGAACTGTTGCTTTCCAAGTTGCAAAAGCATTTGCTGGTAAGAAATCAATATATCTTGGAAGATCGGGTGCAACTATTTCTGGCAAAGAAGATGATTCTACTCTCAAAAATAAAATTCAATCGGAGCAGGTAGCACATACTGCCAAGGGATCTCAGGGTGGTATTGATTTGCAGGTTGGTGGCGCTTACTATCCAGGTGCTGCAGTTAAGTTTCCACTACAAGTTGAAGATATGAAATACCGTCCAGGTGGATTTGGTGTTGTTGCTAAAGTTGTTGGAGCAAATGCTTCTGTTGCTCACGGTAGATATGATGAAAAAGGAAAGCAAGCTCCTCAAGAAGGTGCAGCTATGTATTTTCATGGAGGATCTGTACGTGATACTGGAATGAGTAAATTCATGGGAGGTTCTACTGGAGAAAAAGGTGGTAATGTATATTTGCACAAGGGTGAATATGTAATTGATAAAGACTCAGTAAAGTTATTTGGTGGCATTAGATTTTTTGATATAATTAATGATGTAGAAAATGTTTCACAACTTTCTGAAGCTTCTTCCAAATTGATTAGTTTATTGGAATCATATACGGGGAGAAAGGTAATGCCAGATTTGATTGTTGAAGAAGGAGAAAATATTCCAATGCCATATCCCGTAGTTATGGGTGAGGGATCTCCCTCAGGTTCTGATGGTGGATCCTCTCCTAATTGGGAACAGGACATGTTAGCTGCTAGGGGATAAAACATGGCAATCAATACAGCAAAACTTTTGTCACCGTCAAAGATGTCATCACCCGAGAAAGTGAAGGGTGCTCCTAGAAGTGCTTCCAGTATTTTTGTTTTGAGAACTCAAGTCATTAAAGTTGAAAAACTTTTAATGAGTAGAAATGTTTTTCAGAAAAAACTTGGAGATAAAAAAAGAGTAGAAAGAGAAAAGGATATTAGGGCACAAAGAGAAAAAAAATTAGAATCAAAACCAGAAAAAAACGAGGAGAATGAAAGTAAAAAAATAAGTGCTCCCAAACTTGGATTCTTGAGTGTAGTTAAAGATTTTATTTTTAATGTTGTGCTTGGATATTTTGCTGTTAGATTTGTAAAGCATTTACCTGAACTCATAGGTGTTTTTAAACTAATACTTCAGGTAGGTGAAGTTGTAACTGACTTTGGTGGAATGTTTTTGAACGGTTTAGTCAGCATGATTGATTGGGGTTATAAAGCATATGATGCAACTCGTGGATTTATAAAGACAGTTGGTGGTGAAAATGGTCTCCAGTTGTTTGATAAAACAATGGGAGTTGCAAACAAGGTAATCAACTCAATGTTGATCGCTGGTATGCTATTTTCAGATCTGGCTGAAAGTGATGCAAAACAGAAAGGAAGTCCTGTAAGTGATATAGTAGATACTGCGATTGATCAGGGTGCGAAGAGAGTTGGTCAAACAGTTGCCACCAACATCGCCAGAACTGGTGCTATGGGAGTAGGTGCAGCTGCTGCTATTGTTTCTGGTGTTGGATTGCTTGCATCAGCATTAGGTGAAGGTGCATTTCAACTTAAAAAATTCACAAAAAAAATTGAAAATGATACTGTAAGTGGATTAAAAAATGCCAAGAAAGATCCAAATCCAATTACAAGATTTTTGAAAGTTAGTTTTTATAATGCTATAGCAATGCCTGGAATGAAATTTACTAATTTCTTATTGAATGGCATCGGTGTTACTCTTGATATAATTGGCGCTCCATTTAGATATGCCATCGAATTAATTCGTTTTGCTTTGATGTTGGCATCGAACGATCAAAAAGGAATTCAGGAGCAAAAGAAAAATCTAGGTAAATTTGATGCTCGTATTCGTGATGGCATAAGAGAATACTTTGCAGCATTTTTAGGTCCTATTTTTGGTTTTCTTGGAAAGAAAGATTGGGCAAATCAAATCAATAAACCAGGAGCATTTGGAAGTCTATATGGGGATAAAGCAGTTAAGAACATGGGGTATGCTGAGGGAGGTATTCCCACCAATCTTTATACGAGAACTGTACAGAAAGTAAAAGTCCGTGAGTTAGATCCTCAACCACCCACTCTAAAAATAGGATCTGATGTTGGAGGAGATGCTCTCTATCCTGAAACTAATACTAAAAAGATAGAAGTTTTCTTCCCAAATCCAGGTTATGCAAAAAATATGAATACTTATAAAGTATTTGAAAAATCTTTTTCTGACATAGAGAATGCTCCTTTCTTACATCCATTGCTGGGAGTTACTATGAAGGGGTTGTTGGGTGATAAACCATCGTCAATTGATTATCAAAATATTGGATTAGGATTCAATTCTTTTGTGAATGAAATTTTTTCCGATATTAAGATTGAAAATGATAAAACTTTACTAGATGAAGTTGGCGAATTGAATATTAGAACATGGGCTAGAGATTCTATCTTTTCTTTAATATCTGGACCATTAAATGAAATTATTAATAGTCTGGCAAAACAATTAAACTTAAAACGAAATCAGGGTCCTGGTGGTCCAAATCCTTCTGCACAGAAAGGACCAGGTGCTACAGAAAATCCTTTAGATGGATTTGGTGGGGAAGCTCAATTTGTAATTGGTGATAGTATTGCCCATGGATTTGCGGGTAGAAGTGGTAATGGAAAAGATACTGATGATAGTATGGTTGGTCGAAAGGCTGCGGATGTTTTAAAAATATTGAAGTCTAAAGGAGATGCATTGAAGGGAGCACTTATTGATCTATCGACTGGTATTGCAAACTCAGCAACAGACTGGGCATCAGCTGAAGCTCAATTATCTCATCTAAAGTCTTTAGGAGCGAAGGTTAGAGTTCTTGGTGTTGGTAAGCAGTGGAGCTCAAAAAATGGAAATGTCAATGAAAAATTAGAACAAATAGTTAAGAAGTATGGTTTTTATTTTTACGGTGGATTTGATGCAAGCGGTGATAAAGCCTTAGGTGTTCATGGTGATGCTGCTACCTACAAGTCTTTAAAAGACAAAAGAGAGGGTGATATTACTGCAGCAGCTCCATCTAGTGACAATGGTAGTCTAGGTGACTTGGGTAGTGGAAAGGGTAAAAAAATATACTTGCATTGGACTGCTGGATCTTATGGTGGAGTTTCTCGAAACTATCATACAACTATTACTGGTGATGGTAAAATTAATAGATCTACTCCATACACTAGTTCTGGAGTTCCACATACTTACAACAGAAATTCAAATGCAGTTGGAATAAGTGTTGCTGCTATGGGTGGAAGTCCAGATCCTTGGTCCATACCTGTTAAGTCAATTCAATATGAAAAGATGGCAGAGGAAGTTGCTAGAATAGCAAAGGGATGGGAATGGTCTGCATCTGACATCAATATAAAAAATGTGATGACACATGCTGAAGCGGGTGCAAATAAAGATGGATCTAAAAAACATGACAATTATGGTCCAGCAATATGGGGTGGAACTGGAGAACGTTGGGATTTATTTCACTTATACAAAAACGATCCTAGGGGATCTGGTGGAGATAAAATTCGCTCCATGATCAAAGGTAAGATGTTCCATGGTAGGTACGTATCCGAAACGGGAAAATATACAGTCCATCCTCAAGAATTTGTTATTGATGCTGATTCTGTTAAAATTTTTGGTAGAGATTTTTTTGAAATGATTAACAACGCTGAAAATTTAACTCAAAGGAAAAATGTTGCGGCAACATTAATATCAATGCTCAGTCAATATACTGAAGATGGTTACCCAGAAAGCGAAGATGATTTCACATACATAGTAGAAGAAGACAGTATCTATTACCCCCTTCCTCTTATGGTTGATATGGGTATGAATTCTAAATCTAAATCTTCATCGGGATCTGATCCCTCTCAAGACATGCTCGCCATGTAAGTAAATAGTATTAACAATAAGTTTTTAAATGGCAGACAAACCATTAATCTCTATAGACAACAGAGAAGTTGATATTAAAGAATGTATTATCACGTCCCTCGATGAGAAGACTAAAAAAGATATTGTAGATATTATTAGTGATGTTTATTATTATGAAAGTATTCTGCAAGAATGTGTTAGAGTAAGTATATTCTATATTGATACTGGTAAGAGTATTGAAAAAGATGGTGGATTTAAAACCTTAATTGAAGGTATGCCTTTGACTGGAACAGAGAATACATCTCTGAAAATGACGGATGGTAATGGTAAAGAGTTATCATTAACTCTTTATATCAATAAAGTCAAAGGAGCGGCTCAAGATCAAAATAAATCTTTAGTTGCTTTAGATCTTACTAGCAATGAAGCAATATTAAATTATAAAACAGTCTTAAATACTAGATTTGACGGTAAGATTTCTGATCATATTAAAAAAATATTGACCGATCAAAATTACTTAAAGTCAAAAAAAGAACTTGATATAGAAGAGACTGATAACAATTATAATTTTATGGGGAATAATAGAAGACCTTTTTATGCATGTGTTTGGTTAGCTAAAAAAGCAGTTCCAAAAGGAGTCCAACCAGGAAAGACTGCAGGATTTTTCTTTTATGAAACTTCTGATGGATTTAAATTTAAATCTATTGATGGATTACTTTCTGAAACTGAATTAAGCGGTGGCAAAAAGAAATATAAAAAATTAGTGTATAACCAAACTCCAGATGGTGGTGGTAGTGCAATACCTAAAGGTTATGATGGAAAAATCATTGAACACAATACAGATACTTCAGCTGGAGATATTCAATCTAAACTAGAGATTGGAACTTATTCAACAAGAACTATTCTCTTTAATCCATTTAATTGTTATTATGAAATAGTTAATCCAGTTGCTTCTGAAAATGAGAAAAGTTTAAAATTGGCTGGAAAAGAACTTCCAAAAATAAATAAAGAATTTAATAGAGAGGGTAAAGACAAAGACTTCTCTAGAACTCAATACATGCTAATTGATTGTGGTTCTCTTCCTACTGGAAGTGGAGTTGGAAATTCTCAAGAACAACTCAACAAATCAAAAGAACAAAATTTTGATCCAAAAAATATTTTGAATCAATCTACGATGAGATATAATCAAATGTTTTCATCTAGAACTACTATAACAATCACTGCAGACTTTAGTATTCATGCTGGAGATTTGGTCTTTATAGATTATCCAGAACTATCTAATAAAAATAATCCAGAATGGAACCCAGAGTTTGGTGGATTTTTTGTCGTTGCAGATCTCTGCCATTATATTAATACCTCAAGAGGTGGATATACCAAATTAACTTTGGTTAGGGATTCTATTGGTAAAAAGGGTGCAGCATATAGTGCGCCATAAAGTTGTTAAATAGTAATACTATTATACGCATGATTATGGAAAGCGTAGAAAAGCACATAGAACATGACAGACATGTGTTGGATGATCCAAGGGTCTCCGCTCAGGCAAGAAGACACACCGAAGAAGAGTTGGAAGCTCTAGAAAGATGGGTTGATAATCATCCAAATGATCATCATGACCCTACTGGTCTTGAACTTTTTTGTAATGACAATCCCGATGCACTAGAATGTAGAGTGTATGAAGACTGATGACTGAAGGAACATTATTTAATCCTGGATTTCTTGGCGCTAGTTTTAACTGGTGGGTTGGTCAGATTGCTGACGATGCTACCTGGCGAGATAATATCATCCCAGGAAAATTTGAAGGAAAAAATTCTCCAAAAGGATGGGGATATCGTTACAAAGTTAGAATTATAGGTCTTCACGATAAAGAGGAAGAGACTGTACCATCAGATCAACTTCCTTGGGCTCAAGTGATGTACCCCATCACAGGTGGTGGTGGTCAAGCTGGTGGTGGAACGATTCCCAATTTACGTCAAGGTAATTTTGTATTTGGTTTCTTCTTAGATGGTCAGGACATGCAAGTTCCTGTCATCATGGGAGTTCTTGGAAACAATACTCAAACTGGTTTAAGTACAAAAATAGGGACAACTAGTAGTAATTTTGCTGGAACAAGTGGATTTGCCAAAGGAAAAGAACCAGATCCAAATATTAAAGCACCAGATCATACTTTAAGTACAGAGAAACCAAAAAGTGCTGAGCAGTCTGCAGAGTGTTCTCCCGCACCTCCAGGAACTCAAACTAACAAGTATGGTCTTAGACCAGATAAAGCTCTTTCAAGCACTCAATTTAAAGACGCTCAAAGTGCAAGAGCAGAGGCAGATGCTAGGGGTTTGACTGGATCTGCCAGAGATGATTTTGTTCAATCAAAAGTTGCTGAAGGTATTTCTAATCGTTGCCAACAAGCAAGTTCTCCAACATCTCCTGCTCAACCAGGTGCTACTGTAGAAGATGTTACTTCTGTTCATTTGGTGACAATATCTGATGTCAAGAGGCAGGACAAATATCTGAAAAAAATTGTTCTCATGAGTCCTTGTGATCTTGCTGATTCTGCAATGAAAGGAATTCAGACAGCTCTTGAAAATCTTACCAACGCCATTAATAAAATACTTGAGGCAGCACAATCATATATTGATGCCGCTTCAAGTATCATCTCCCAGTTGCAGACAATTATAAAAAATGCTGCAAGTGAAATTTCAAAATACATGAAAGTTATTTTTGATAAAATTTTTGAATATATCCTTAAAACACTTAATAAGGCTCTCACTCCAACTGTAGATCTTTTATTTCCAAATGAAAGAAATAAGTATCTAGACTTAAAAGATATTATTACCGAGTTAATTAAGTGTCTTTACAGTAAAATAACTGATAAACTTTCTGGTCAAATAGAATCTGCTTTAAATAGCGCACTAAAAACAGATCCAGAATCTATTAAAGAAGAGGAAAAAAAATTAGCGGAAGAGAAAAAACAAGAAACTCCAGAAACCACTGGAAAAAGAAGACCTGTTAAAGCTCCTAAGGTTCCAGTTTGTTCTGTTGAAAAGTTGTGCGGAGATGTTCTTGGAGCAAATCTAGGAGAAATAAACTCTACAGTTGATAGTACAGTTGGTTTAGTTAATGATTTTCTAGAAGACGTTCTAACTCAAAATTCTGTCGATCAGAGTAATACATCTTCCACAACTTCTATTGATAGTGAACCTTCATTTATAGACACTGCTACTGGTCAGTTATCAAACATTCAGGATCTGTTGGGATCGGGTTCTAGTGCAATTTCTGGAGTTAGTTCTTTACTGAGTGGAATAACTGGAAGTTTGACAGCAGCTTTAAGTTTTAAGAACATCACTATTTCTATTTTTGGTTGCGATTTAAGTCCAAGTTGCCCAACATCGGACTATTATACACTACAAAATGGAGGTGGTGCTTCTCCAGAGGCATCTCAACCAACTATGGGTAATGTGGCAAATGCGGCTCAAAATTCTTCGCCAGTTCCAACTCCAACTAAACCAAAACAATTTGCACAACCAGCAACGACTCAATCCGATGTTGATTTTGGTACTAGAGAGGAAGCAATCCAGGCTGTACAAAGCGGACAAGTCACCTTCCTTTAATTGACACTAAATATCAATAACATCTGGAATATGGAAATACTAAGTAGAAACGCATGAGTACATTTAATTTACTTGGTGCCGCCACTAAAGACGATATTAAGGTTGGTTATATTGATCCAACCTTGGGATATGTTACTGGGATTGGTGTATGTCAGGCGAATGAATATGCTAAGAAAAATCCAGGTACAGTTTTTATTTTCAAGAATGGTAATGGGGATCTAAAATATCTTAGAATAAACGAGGTTAATAGATTAACTCCAAAGGATATTGTATCAACTGCAAGCACTTGTGGTGGAGTCAAAAAAAGAAGTGAATGCGGTCCGCCAACAGTAAGTTTTTATGGTGGCGGAGGTGTTGGCGCAAAAGCAAATCCAATTGTTGGAACTGATGGAGCTATTCTTGCAGTAGATATAGTCGCCAGTGGTTTTGCATTTCAGTATCCTCCAATAACTCAAGTTGATGATTTTTGTTATAATGGAAATGGTGCAGTCATGACTGCAATCCTTGGCGATACTCCAGAAAAAATTCAAACGTATGAGAATGAGGCAGACTTTGAAGAGTATGAACTTTGTGATATTTCCGATGAAGACTATGGTAACTTGTATGATAAAAATGGAAAAGCAGTTGGTAAGTGGAACCCAAAAATTTATTCAACTTCTCCCGATGAGGATCCTATTCAAAAAGAAATTGAGAAGTATCAGAAGTTTTTAAAAGAACTTAAAACACCTTTCTGGGATACCAGAAAAAAACAACCTCTTAAAATCAGCGCAGGAGGGAAAAATTATAGTACAGCATATTCAGTTTCTCATCCATGCAATAATGAACGGGTAAGATTAATATCAGATGGTTCATCTCAACCTAGTGCAACGTCTGAAAAAGTTGAAGTTGAGTTTCAAGTCAAACGTGAAGGGGGAGATCCCACTAAGTACCTGGAGTTTATCTTTTCTTCTTCAGATGGAAAAGATCGTTTTGTTTTAACTAGCGGGGATGAAAATAAAAAAACCTATAACATTAAACAAAATGTTCTGAAGAATGTAAAATATACTGTAGAATCTAGAATTACAGACTTAGATAAAGCACAACCACGAACTACTTTAGAGAAAGGTTTATCTGATAAAAAAAATAAAGAGGTTGGAAAAGACGAGACTGGAAATAGAATATTTACTGACTTTCTTGGATCTGATAATGATAATGATGATCTGAGAGTTACACTTCCGAGGGGTGCTGGTAAATTTATTGCTGGAAATAAAACCAAAGTGAGTGATGGGGACAAAACCAGAAATACTTATGAGTTGTTTTATATTTTTGAAGGTCAAGCAGGAAAACCAGCGGGTCCAACAAACAAAAATTCAACATCTCAAAAAACTAAATCCAGCGAGAGCACTGCATATAGACCAACTGAAGCTGCCAATCCAAATAAAACTTGGGGTGACTTCATGAATAAGTATGCTGTTTCTCCAGTTGATAAATCAAATGTTCCTGGAAGTGATAATGCAGGAACATTATTTACGATGGAGTGGCAGGAAGAATTTCCTTATGATGGTGAATATATTTTTAGAGGTTTGGCAGATAACAAAGCAAAATTATATCTGGATAATCAATTTGTTGAGGATTTAAAATCTTTTGCTGATTCCCCCAAAGCAATCACAAAAACAGTAAATGCTGGCGTTCATAATATTAGGGTTGATTTACTTAATGTTCCTATCTATGAAAATGTTATCACACAATCTTCGTCTCAAAACGGGAATGTTGATATTCAGTCAAAAAATGTTTTTAATACTGTTGATTATATTTCAAAAGCAAACAGAACACTTTGGAGAATTAATCCTTCAGCATCTACAAACGATAGTCTAATTCATAGACTTGGAATCGCTCCATTTGATACCACAGTTCAACTTGAAGACAACCCTTATGCAGGTGTTCATACTATTATTTGGGAAAATATTAATTTTCCTGTAGATGGAAATTACAGAATCAATATTGCTGTTGATGATAACGTAAAACTTTTTATTGGTAATGCTGCTACTGGTGGTGGTGATGAAGTTGTAATAGATCATAAAGGATTTCCAGCTAATAGTAGTAGGGCTCTTCCAAATTATTCTGATACAAAATTCTTTAAAAAGGGAAAGTATAGAATCCTCGCAGAACTGGAACAAATTCCTGGAGGTAAGTTTGGATTTAGTTCCATAAAGGGTATCAATCCGATGGCTCTTGCTATTGATATCACAACAGACTTTATCGAAAAAACTGTTGTCTCTAGCAAATCTTGGTGCGAAAATCCCATGGGTGTTGCATTGACAATTGAGGCACCTGCTCCACCAATTCCACAGGAAACTCCACCCCCTCAAGATGGTCCTTGCCCACCAAATCCAATTTGGTCATCTAGATTTCCTAATGGTAGTTCAAAGTGGTATCCTGTTAGATATGATAGGCGCGGAAAAAATGTAACTGCATCAACATCAACTAAAACTCAAAACGAAAGTGTTCGCCCAAAATTTATTAAAGATAAAAAGGATGGAAAGTATTATCTGGATTTGAGAGAGTATAAAGGCGAGGTTAATTTAGATATGGAATTCTTGATCAAAGATACTAAAAAAGGTGGCGGTGGATTTGCTGGTACTGCTTTTGAAATTGGAGGAACTAATGTTAAATTTGATAGATCTAAACAGTCGGGGAAAGCTTTGACAGATGCTGTTAGATCAAAATCTTTTAAAGTCGCAGGTGGAAAATTATATGGACCTATAAAATTCTTGGGCGCAGACTCTGGAAGTTCAGTTGATTTGAGAAATCCTTATCAAATAAGATCTTTAGATAAAAAATCCACCAAAGATCTTAGAGATGGTGACTTAAAGGATAATATTGATTTTAATGTCATCATAAAAGGAGCAACTGTACAGAGCACTAGTACAGTTACTAAGTCAAGCACCAGTAAGACTTGGAGTAAATTTATGAATAGGTATGCTGTATCTCCAGTATTACCTTTAAATGTTCCAGGTAGCGATCAAGCAGGTGTTCAGTATAGTAATACTTGGAATGTAAATGTTCCCTCCAGAGGATTTTATGGAGTACAAGTTCTTGCTGATAACAAAGGAAGAATATTAATTGATGGCAATGAAATTGCTAAATCTGAGGGGTTCAATACTGAAAATCCAAAGGTCACTAAAGTTCTTCTTGAGTCTGGGTCTCATACAATAACAACCGAAGTGATTAATACCGCACAGTTTAGGACTTTTGTGGAGAGAGAGAAAATTTTTAGCACTCAAGATTGGAGAAATTTTGGAGATGCTTCAAATAAAACTGTTAATGTTGATTTTTCTATTTCTGTTAGTGGTAGTTTTGCAAATAAGTTTGAAATAAAAGACCTTGGAATTTCTGTTTCTAAGGAATATAATGGACCCTCAAAACAAGAAAAAATTACTAAATCTGTTGAGGTTGGAAGAATTTATACAGTAAATCTTTCAACAAGTCCTAGCGGTAGTATTAAACTCAGAACTGCTGGAGATAACGTACTGCAAGTAGAAGACCACAAGGATTTTAACTGGCGGGACATGGAATGCTCTACAAGCACTGGTAAGTTCTATAACTTAAATGGATCAACATGCAACTTTATCATTGAGGCAGAACCAAAACCTTATATTAAAAATGGGATAGTTTATAATGGTCCTCTACTCTTCAGCCACAAACAAACTACTGGTGGTCCTAATGGAAAGGGATGGAGTGATTTTATGAATAAGTATTCTGTTTCCCCTAAAGTTTTCAATAAAATTGATGAACCAGATGAAAAGATTAATGGCACATTTATACTTAACTGGGAAAATGTTCCTTTCCCAGAAACTGGTGATTATAGTCTCAAATTCCAAGCAGACAATATTGCTATTTTAAAAATTGATGGTGTGGAAGTTTTTAAAACTACAGATTTTGCATCTGAACCAACTGATAAAGTTGTGAATGTAAATGCTGGAAAACATAATATCACTATAGATCTAACAAATGTAAAGGATCGAACTGATATCTTTTTGAATAATCCAATGGGAGTTTCTCTCTTTATTGATAAAGTTGTTACCAAGAGAAGTCAAAATAATATCTCTTGGAATCAAAATCCAATGGGAATTTCTGCAATTTTAATTCCACCACCCTGCGCTAAAAAAATTAATGGAAGAGGTGTCATTGAGAAGGTTATCGTTGAAGAACCTGGAAATGGTTATCTACAACCTTCACCACAGGCAGAAACATATCCAGTTCTTCTTCGTTTAACAGAGGTTGTTGTAATAAATCCAGGAATAAACTATAATTGTGGAGTAGATGTTATTAAAGTTGTACCAGACAATGGAACTAAGCTGTCATATTCTTGCGAATCTTTTGGAAGAATAACGAATGTTAAAGTTGAGGTTCCTGGAGAAGGATTTACTTCATATCCAAGAATCATTGTAGAAACTCCAGATTTTGATCCTGAGGGAAGACCTTTACAACCAACAGGGGTTAATTTTGAAGCAGTTCCAGTTTTTGAGGTTGTTAGAGATCCTATTGAAGTTGAACCAGAAAGATTAATTCAAGTAACTGATCTTGCTGGTCTTAAGCAGACTGGATATGTCGATGGTAGAGCATACTATGGCGCAGTCTTCTATGAAGATGGCGCCAGATATGCTGGATACTATAGAACACCTGGACAACTCATTAGAGTCTATGACACTCTGCAAGAAAGCATTACTGGCAGAGTTACTACTGCTCCAAATGCAATCGAGAGATCTGGTACTGATATTACTAGCAATGATCCCAGACTTAATATTCCAGGAACTCCTGGAAATCCACAACAATAGACCCATTAAATAGAAATAATAAGAAAATAATACAATGGCAACTCCCTCGAATACTGGTAATACTAAAGTAGGTGATGGCAATAGCACTGCAAAACAGACTTACACTACAATTAGATATGGGAATGACCATGGGCATTTGAGTTTGGGGCATCTTCATAAAGATGGAGCCGTTAGATCTGATGTTATGCTTCAAGCATCAGATGGACGACATCACCTGTCCATGGATAAAGATGGACCAAGAAAAGGTTTCACTACTATTGTTGCTCCAAAAAACTTTCAAGTTGATTGTGGAGAGGATAACGAGGAATCGCAAGATTCAATGATGCTTCATGCAGTGAATGGTAATATAGATATTATTGCAACAAATGGAAAAATAAGACTTCAGGCAACTGATATTGAAATTATTGCGGTCGGTGATGGGGGATCTAAGGGAAACATTCAAATCAGTGCAACTGAATCTATAAAGGTGGAATGTAAAAAATTTTTACTGTCTGCAACATCACTTTACAGACTGTCATCTGTTGGTAAAGCAGAAATTGTTGCAAACAGTAACATGAAAATATATAGTTCAATGATTCAGGGTATAACTGATGCTGTAGCCAACAGAGATTCTAAAGTAGGTGGTAAAATCTTTCAAACACAACAATTATTAGTATAAGGAGGAAAAATTATGTCGTTCCTGATGGATGATATTGGCGCAGGCGGACAAATTTTAGTCGGCGCAGGAAGACCAGTTGCCTTAGGAGTTGGTCCTTCAAAGATTAGAGGATCTGCTTTTATTGAGGGACCCCTTCAAGCAGGTGCTGCTGGAGAATACGGTGCTCCAGAAGCAACACTTATGGTTGGGAAATTGCAAAATTCCGATACAGTTTCACCACTTTATTCTTTGTGGTGTAAAATGTATGCTCGTTTCCAAAGTTTTGTTAGAATTGACACTTTGCTTAAGGTAAAATTCATTGAAGCAAAAATTGTTCGCACTAAAGTTCTTCAGGCATCAATTAAAAACTTTGTAATTGATCACCCAACTATTAAAGGTAAAAAACTAGTCCATACTTGTCTTGAAGGACCAGAAAATGGAGTCTATTACAGAGGGAGACTTTTAAATAGAGATGAAATTGCTCTTCCAGAATATTGGAGAGGACTTGTTGATTCTCAAACAATTACAGTTTCAATTACTCCTATTGGAGCTTTTCAGGAGATTATTGTAAAGAGAGTGGTTGATAACGTAGTCTATCTTCAAGCAAGACCTGGAGTTCCTATCAATTGTTATTATCATGTGTTTGCTGAGAGAAAAGACGTTCCAAAACTAATTACGGAGATTAATGCATAATGTCATTTACATTTGAAAATTACGGCACATTTACTGGACCAGGAACTCCATTTGAATTTAGAGATAACAATGACTTTTCAACAGATACTTATGGTGGATCTTTTAATCTAAATTTAATCGCCATGACTCTTGTAAAAACCTCTGATTCTCCTGCAGACTATGCTTATATTGCATTAGATGGTGGTGCCACATCTGCTCTTGTAGCAAGTAACTCTTCGGGTGTTGTTAATTTTAGAGCAACTGGTAATCTTATATCTGGTATTGATGTTACTTGCCCAGGTCATAGCCTTTCTAATAAGAAAAACTTTGATATTCCCCATCCAAACAAACCAGGATGGAGACTTCGCCATACTTGTCTAGAGGGACCAGAAAATGCTGTTTATTTTAGGGGAAGACTCACAGGAGCAAATGTAATTGATCTTCCAGATTATTGGAAGGGATTTGTTGATCCTGAAAGTATAACGGTATCTCTTACTCAGATTGGAACATCTCAAGATCTGATCGTAGATAAGATTGAATGGGGATCAAAGATTATTATTAAGTCTGGTAATGCATCAGCAATTGATTGCTTCTATCTTATTCATGGAACTCGCACCGATGGTGAAAACTTGATTGTAGAATATGAGGGTGAAACGCCAGCAGACTACCCTGGAGATAATTCTGAGTACTCTGTTGCTGGTTACCACTATGATGTCAAGGAAAACTGATACCCCTTGACAGGGGGCACTGTGCCTTGCTATACTGATCAAGTAATCAGGAATGAATCGAATGCAAGACGAGTACCTGACACGATGCGTAATTGACCCAGTTAAGCGCACAGTGTATCTGTATTCTAATGAAGGTGCAGAAAAGCAAGTGTCTTGTGATACTGTTGAGGAGTTTATGAACGTGCTAGAGTTCGTTCGTGCTACGCTTGATGAAGATACACTTTCGTATGCAAATCCACTCTGAAACCAAAATTGACCTTTAATTTCATTTTTGGCGCAAAAAAAATTCCGCCAAAAATTTGCCCATTTACTTTTTTCAAAATATGAATTTGTATAAAATTTCATATAAATCCCTCAAAGAGGAACCAGTCAAGACAACTCCAGAAAACGTAAAAGAGGCAAATGAGGCACTTTTTACGGTAAAGTGGAATTTGCCAAAAGCAGCAAAACACTGCGGAATGTCACAAAAAGAGATGAAATTGACTTTTTGGGAGTATCTCAAGTATAATCCTATCACGTACCAAGTGTGATTTTCTGGGGCGGTGGTGGAAGTGGTAGACACACCAGACTTAAAATCTGTTGGGAGTAATCCCGTGAGGGTTCAAGTCCCTCTCGCCCTATGATGATTTAACTGACCTCTAAATAGTCAAAAGTAGGAGCAAATCCTATGAAATATCGTATTGATACTGCTTATTGTTGGTACAATAAAGGGACAAAAATAGTTCTAATATATTTCATAAACCAAGTTCCATTTACTTTTGACGAACTTCCAGATTGTGCAATGCAAGATTTGGAAGTGATTCATCTAGCAGACAACGAAAGAAGGTTTGAACCAGAGGACTTATATAAGTCATCTTTTTACTTAATTGATGAATTATGTCATCCTCTCATGTTTGAAGTTGAACTGGAAAATCCAGAAATGTTGCCTGTTGATTAATCGCCTCTGTAGCTCAGTGATAGAGCAGGAATTTTGTAAATTTCAGGTCGCAGGTTTGATCCCTGTCGGGGGCTCTGAGTTCTATAAACTCCAAAATGTCATTAATTTCACAAAGAGATCGGCAACTTGCTATTGATGCGCTTACCTGTTATGCTAGAGTTAAAGATGCCTTAGACTGGTCTGAACAAGACCGAATGGAAGTCAATGCCCTTATCAACTGGTTGCGACTGGAGCATTTCAAAAATGAAAATTAATCTCTGGTATTGTAAGGATATGAGTCAATGGCGATGGACTTTGGTTGATGATTCTAGACCTGTTTTAAAGCAAGAATCTGGTCAGCAACCAGATCTTCGTGATGCAATGAATGATATTGCAAATACTGTAGAATACATGCTTGACAAGCTTAAGAAAGTATCATAATATATAAGTGGCGATACTCAAACCCCTTCCGTGTGCTTCAAAGCCTCCTTCGGGAGGTTTTGTTGTATGATAAATAACTCATAACGGAAATCTATAAGAATAAAGATGGGTCTCTCCAGATTAGATAATTTTCTAAAGAATGCTCGTGGCAATATTCTCTACGTCAATCCAAATGATCTAGACGCGACTGATAGTATTGAAAATCAGGGCAACTCATTAACCCGTCCTTTTAAAACAATTCAAAGGGCACTTATTGAGTCTGCAAGATTTTCATATCAAAAAGGTCTTAACAACGATAGATTTGGTAAAACCACAATTCTTGTATATCCAGGTGATCACGTTATTGATAACAGACCTGGATGGATTCCTGATGGAGAAAACCTTTTTAGACTAAGAAATGGTGGAACTTCTAGTAATCTTCCACCTTGGGATCTTACTACAAATTATGACCTGACTGCTCCAGATAATGCTCTTTACAAGATGAATAGTATTTACGGGGGCGTTATTCTTCCTCGTGGTACTTCTCTTGTTGGATTTGATCTTCGTAAAACAAAGATTCGTCCAAAATATGTTCCAGATCCAACAAACGCTGATATTGAAAGATCTTCTATTTTCCGTGTAACAGGAGCCTGCTATTTCTGGCAATTCACCATGTTTGATGGTGATCCAAATGGTCAGGTATATATTGATTATACTGCAAACCAGTTTGTTCCCAATTTCTCTCATCACAAACTGGCTTGTTTTGAATACGCTGATGGCGTTAATCCAGTTACGATTAATGACGCCTTCATGAGTTACTCAACAACTAGAACTGATCTGGATATGTATTATGAAAAGGTTGGTCTTGTCTATGGTGAAGCTAGTGGTAGAACAATTGAACCTGACTATCCCTCGTCAGGACTTGATATTCAACCAAAAGTTGATGAATATAGAATTGTAGGATCTATTGGAGAATCCGTAGGTATCACCAGCATCAGATCTGGTGATGGTGTACTTCCATCCAAAACAATTACTGTCACTACAGCAGTTCCTATTGAAGGTCTTGATGTTGATACTCCATTCAGAGTGGAAGGAATTACTGCCTCTGGTTATAATGGACAATTTGTTGTAACTGAGAAACTCAATGACACTCAAATCAGTTATCAAGTTCAGAACGCACCTTTACTTGCACTCCCATCAGTAACTGGTGCAACACTTTCACTGCAGTCTGATACAGTTACTTCAGCATCTCCATATGTCTTTAACTGCTCTCTGCGTTCTGTTTTTGGAATGTGTGGTCTTAATGCAGATGGAGCCCGTGCAACTGGATTCAAGTCCATGGTTGTTGCTCAATTTACGGGTATTGGACTTCAAAAAGATGACCAAGCGTTTGTAATTTATAATGAAGATACTGGTGTTTTTGATGACAATACCACACCAGGCAATGAAACTCTAAGTAATAATTCTAGAGCAGTCTTTAAACCTGAATACGCAAACTTTCATATTAAAGCAACAAACAATTCTGTTATTCAAGCTGTTTCAATTTTTGCTATCGGATTTGCTGAGCACTTTGTTGTAGAAAATGGTGGTGACGCTTCAATCACCAACTCCAACTCTAACTTTGGTGCAAAGTCTCTAATTGCAAAGGGATTCAGAAAAGATGCATTCTTACAGGATGATGTTGGATACATTACTCACATCATTCCACCCAAAGAAATTCCTCTAACAGAGTCTGCAATTGAATTTTCTGCTATTGACGTTGATTCTACTGTTGGAGTTGCATCGACGGGTCATCTTTATCTTTATAATGAAAAGAACGTTGACGTTCCACCAGAAAACGTATTGGAAGGTTTCAGGGTTGGTGCAAGAGAAAGTGATGCTATCAAGGTTCTCCTTTCTGCTAATGGAAATGTAACTGAATATAGTTCTAGAATTGTAATGCCAGGATCTCAGACAAGTTCTGAGAAATTCCTATATGTTAATAGAAGCGTAACGGGTATCAATAGTATCTCAAATAATGCTATTACATTCCAACAAGCACACAGTTTCATTAACGGAGAAACGATCAGAGTTTTAAGTGATACGGGTCAAATTCCTGATGGTTTAACACCAAACCAAGTTTATTTCGCAGTCACCAACTCAAATGCTTTAAGTGGATTAACCACGAATACTCAAATCAAAGTTGCAAAGACTTTGACTGATGCATTGAACGGAAATACGTTGAGTATTAATAGTAATGGTGGAATCTTGTCTGTTGTCAGTAGAGTGTCTGATAAGAACTCTGGTGATATTGGGCACCCAATTCAGTATGATATTTCCAGATCTCAATGGTATGTTAAGGTATCAACCTCTGCAACCGATAATACGATTTATAATGCTATTGTAAGTCTGGGAAGCACTGTTCTTGGAGAAGCAACCCCCAGAACTTTCATTAAGAGAAAGCAGGATAATAGAAACGCTGCAGATACAACTTATCGCTTCAGATATGTTCTTCCTGCTGCTGCCCCAACATTGGGAAGACCGCCAAGTGATGCTTTTATTATTCAAGAGTCAAATACTTCTATTGGATCAACAACTGCAGAGATTCAGACTTATTTTGGATCTGGATCACTCACTAATGTTGGTCAGCAAAGAAATTATAGATTCATTGCTAATGCAAACTGGAGTGGTGGAACCGCAAACATTCTAACAGAACTTCCTCACAATTTGACAGTTGGCGCTGTTGTTGAACTCAACAAAATTAAGAGTGCTGAAAACGTAGCAGCTGTGATGAATGATGGTTACAATGGAACTTTTGTTGTTACTGGTATTTCTAGTTCTAAGCAATTTAGTGTTGGTATTGTAACAAGCCCTGGTGGTTTCCAGAATGACATTAATACAAGAGACACCAATCTACCTCACTTTAAGAGAAAAAATTATACAAACACATATTACGTCTTTAGAACTGAAGAGGCGCAGAATTATATCTTTGGAGAGCAAGATGGCATTTATTATCTGACTGTTCTGAATGCATCTAATTCACCAACTGCATCTCCATTCACTTCTCAACAGTTCTCTCAACCAGTAAAAGAACTATATCCACAAACAAATAGAGATAATCCACAGTCTGATCCTGATGCTGCAAGATCATATGCTCTATCTTCAACAATTGGTGAGGTTGTTGTCAATGATGTTCGTAAGAGTGTAACCAAAGAAACTGTTACTAAGTTTGTAAATGATATTGAAGTTGGTGTTGGACTAACAGATCTTGTTACTTCTGTTGCAACTGGAGGCACTTCGCATATAGTTTGGACTGAAATTGATCACGGATTTAATAGAATTACTAGAGTTAGTATTGCAAATAGTGGTCTTGGATACGGATCTGGGTCCGCTGGAGAAATCTATAACGCAAAACTTGTAGGATTTGCTGGATCAACCACAGGACAAGGTGCTACTGCAAAGATCACTGTTGATGCTGGCGGTGGTATTACCAACATCAAGATCATGGATGGTGGATCTGCATATGGTATTGGTAACACACTTGCAGTTGTTGGAGTTACAACAACTCTTGCTTTCCAGCAAGCAGTTGTCACTGTAACGCAAATTTATAATAACGTTGGTGATGTTGTTCGTATTTCTGGTGTCACATCAGAAACTTATCTGAAGTACAATGATCTTTATAGAGTTAGTGAAGTTTATGTAGGTGCTGCAAAGTCATTTACTGTTGCATCGGCAACTCCTATAATTGGTGTTAATAGCACTGGAGTAACTCAAGAATATGTAACAGGTGCTAGTGCATATAATACTGGTCAAGCAATTTCAGTAAATACGATTGATTACAATTTCTCTGCTGGAATTGCAACAGTAACAACTAAGAACAGACATGGACTGAGAGTTGATGCTAAGGTTCGTGTAGTCGGTGCTGATCAAAATACTTATAATGGATCTTTCATTGTAAGAGAGATTATCGGACAAAACTCTTTAACTCTTAATCTTGGTATTGGAGTTTCTTCACCATCTGCAACTGGAAAGATCTTCATATTCCGTGAAGGAATTACTTCTAATGATGGTATTATCACTGCAGATAATGAAAACTTGAATGGTAGAATGGTTCCAAACTATGCTGGAATTACAACTACTCTGTCCGCTCTTATTCCAGATGCATCTACAGATCAAATCAATATTCAAAATATTCAAAACCTTGATATTAATATTGGTGATTATCTTGTAATTGATGATGAGATTATTCGTGTTAAGACTACTGTTCCTAGCACTCCAGCAAACCCACTTTATGTTTTCCGTGGAGTATTGGGAACAAAAGCAGTTAATCATGCCAATAATGCAGTAGTCAGAAAAATTTCTGTAAATCCAATAGAATTTAGAAGACATTCTATCAACAGAGCGTCTGGACATACTTTTGAATATGTTGGATATGGTCCTGGTAACTACTCTACTGCATTACCACTAAAGCAAGATCGTGCTCTTTCTTCAACAGAGGAACTTCTCTCACAATCTACTAAACTAAATGGCGGTGTTAATTTCTACACTGGAATGAACGACAGAGGTATTTCTTTTAACGGAAATACCAAGATCAGTACAATCACTGGTGTTCAAGAAATCTTTGAAACCCCAGTTCAAACAGTTACTGGTGAAGATATTGGCCGTCTTCCATCAATCAATATTACAAATGCTCTTGAGGGATCGTTTGATAGATCTGTTAAAGTTCAAGGTGGTCCAGATAACAAAACTCTCTCTGAATTTAATGGTCCTGTTGTCTTTACCAACAAAATAACATCTAGTTCCCCTAAAGGTATTGAAGCTCAATCTCTGTTTGTTCAAGGTGAAGCTACTGTTGCTAGAAAATATACTGTAGGTATTGCAACTCCAATTCTTGCAGGTAACCCAGGTGATGTTAATTATCTAGATAACCCAGATAAAGGTGGTTATCTTGGATGGGTTTATACTTCTAATAATGATTGGTATCGCTTTGGTGCAATTAGCTTGTCCAAAGAATCTGATATTATGGTCTATGACCAGGTTGGAATTGCAACAACTTCTCCTGGAGATTGTACTTTAAAAGTTGGATCTGGATCTAGCGTATTCTGTGTGGATGGATTTGGAGTTGGAATTGGAACTGGCGCAAGTCCATTTAAGTTACATGTCAATGGAAATACCAATATTATTGGAACTTGCTATGCACTCAACTTCAGTGGAGATGGATCTGGACTAACCAATCTCAACATTGCTGCTAGTGGTTGGTCTAATGTTGCTGCTGGACTTGGAACAGGAATCTACAACACATATCTGAACAATACAGGTATTGGTAATTCCACACCAAACTACAATCTTGAACTTGGTGTTGCTGGTGCGGGAACAACTGATCTCTATGTGAATAACAAGTCAATCTTTGTTGGGTTTGTAACATTTATATCTGATGTTGCTGTAGGTGGAATGCTTACTGCATATCAATATGATCTGAATGGCGGAACAGGTAAAATTAATGCAGGATTCGTTACCACCACTACGCTGGCAGTTGGACCTGGAGCATTAACACTCTCCGCTGTTGCATCTGGAAGTGTTGGAATTGGTACAAGCGTTCCAAGAGAAAAATTAGATATTGATGGTGCGGTAAGATTTAAGACATACTATGAAGTTGTTGAACCAGTCACTATCAATTCAAATGTTGTAACTCTTGATCTTAGTAGAGCACTCACATTTACTCTCACAGTTAATGATAGAATTGATCAATTTACTTTGGTTAATGCACCTCCTGGATCTACAGCATTTACTTTGAAGTTGAAGCAAGATTCTACTGGTGGTAATAGTGTTGGAATTGATACATTCAGAACATCTGGTGGAAACGTAATTCCAATCTTCTGGCCAAGTGGAGTTCTACCTATTGTAACTACAACTGCTGATAGAACGGATATCTATTCATTCAAAATCTTTGATGGATCTAACCTAACTAGTGATGGAATGTATGGTATTGTTGGAGGACAGAACTTCTTATGAGCCCTATAGATTTACAGGTCTTTAAAGATATTCCAACTAGGATCGAATTAAACGGTCCAGTAATAACTATCCTCCAACACCCAAGTTCAGTTTCAGTTTGTGCTGGATCTACTGTCAGTTTTGTTGGACTTGCCACGGCAACTTTTCCCACACAAGTTCCAACAAATCCAGCAGAAAATAGTGGTGAAATAAAATATGAATGGTATGAAGTTGGAGTTGGTCCTGTAACTGATGGTCCAAATGTTGTTGGATCTTCTACAACAACCCTAACAATATCTAATTTATCAACTAATGATTTTGGAAGACAATTTTTCTTAAGAGTTGATTATATTCCATCTGCTTACGAAGAAGTTGGAATAGCAAAATCTACAGGTAATGCTCTTAATGATCCTTCAGATACTAATATTGCAACTATAAATGTTTTTCCCAATATCAGCATAACAAAAAATCCATCAGATGCTACTGCTGCACAAAGAAGAAACGCAACATTTACCGCTGAAGGAGTAGCAACTGATAGCAGTCCTGTTAATTATCAATGGCAAATAGGATGTGTTAATGCTGTAAATGGAACTAATACTTATACTCCTGCTTGTGGTGGAGTATCTTTAACCGTTTTAAATATTACAAATGAATCTACAGGTCAAACAGTATCTGTAAATTTTAACACTGTCGGAAGATATTCATCATTTACTCCAGGTGTTGTTTATACTTTAGTTCCTCAAGGAACTTTTTCTACAACAATTCGTGCTGTTGGTGGAAGAGGTGGAACAGAACAAAGAGGTGGAAACACTGGAGGACTCGGTGGATATGCACAAGGCACATTTACTTTTGTTCAAAACCAAGTTTATAAATTAATCGTTGCGGGTGCTGGAGTTCATTCTGATAATACTTTAGCGCAACAAAACCCAGCAGCAACTGCATCTGGCGGAGGAAGTGGATCTGGTACATTTGTTGGAACTGGTGGCGGTGCTCAAGGTGGTGGATACACTGGACTATTCATAACAAGTATTGCACAATCAAATGCAGTTTTAATTGCTGGTGGGGGTGGTGGAGCAAATAGAGACCCTGGAAGAGGTGCTTCTGGCGGTGGATCTTCTGGTGTTAGCAATGGATCAAATCAGGGACCAGGAAGATCTGGAGGATCCGCAACTCAAACCGCTGGTGGAACTGGTGGAGATGGTGGAAATGCTGGAACTGCTTTAAAAGGTGGTGATGGTGTTGCTTCTCTGTATTCTTCTGGTGGTGGAGGTGGATATTTTGGTGGAGGAGGCGGAGGTCCTGTTGGAGTAGGTGGTGGTGGTTCTGGATTTATTAATACAACTTTAGTAACTAATGGAAGTTATGTTACAGAAGTTTCGGGAACATTTCCAGCAGACTTCTCTGGTGGTGGATTTAATAATAGAAATGACGGAAATTTTGAAATTATTTTTGGAACTGGTGGTGGAACTTCCACGTATAGAAATACTGTGTCTGGAGCACAGTCATCTACAATGACAATTTCTTCTGAAGAAGCAGGATCTCAATCTGTTAAATGTATTATTAGTCACCCTACTGCTTGCAATTCTCCAGTCATCACAAACTCTGCTACCTTCACGACTGTTCCTTCTAGAGAACTTATTAGAGTTCTTACAGTTCCCCAGGATTCGACAATTGCTACAATAGAAAATGTTAATTTATTTGAAAGAGATTATGTATTCCCTGGTAATAATTTTTATGCATTGACACTTTTACATGCTGTAGAAAAAGATATTGATGTTATTGTAGAAATGCAAGGACCTGCTGGAAATGGTAATGGTGGATTTGTTGGTGGTCAAGGTGGAATTTCTGTTATTAGATTTACGATGAGGAGAAATGAAGAATATCTTGTTACTGGATTTAGTCAGGCAAACGTTGGCGATGCCATCTATTTTTATAGAAGAGCGTCATTGATTGCTGTAATGGGTGGTGGTGGAAATGCTGGAAATAGGGGTAATGGTGGTGATGCTGGTGGTGTAAATGTTGCTGGCGGATCTGGGTTTGGTCCAGGTGGCGGCGCTGGTGGAGTATTATTTGCACCAGGGACTCTACCTCCAAATGGAGTTTTTGGATCAAGTTTCGGTAGAGCTGCTCAATCCCCTGATGCAACAGCTCCCAATCCTCTTGGTGGAAGAGTATTACCATGTCCAAGAGGAGGATATTATAGGAATCAAGGATTGTCTCCATGTCAAAATTTAGGCGATGTTCAATTTAGAATTGCAGATGGCAGAATAGTCACCAATAGTGACGTAATTAGTCGTGGATTTAAAGCGGGTCTTGGTATTAGACAAACTGCTGGTCTTGGATTAAATGGTGGTGGTCAAGGTGGTAATGGTGCAACTGGCGGAAATGGTGGAAATGGTGGCGGTGGAGGTGGGGGAGGATCTGGATATACTGATGGATCCGTAACCATTATTTCTACACGTCAAGGTGGAAACCCTGGACCTGGAAATTTCAGAGTCAGACTTGTAACTTGATTCTAGATAAATAGTAAAAAATAGGGGGAGAGTGAACCCGAATGGCAGTAAATAAGAATTTTGTTGTCAAGAACGGTCTTGAGGTCTTTACAAGCCTCATCCTCGCAGATACTGTTAGTGAAAAGGTTGGTATCGGTAGTACCAACCCAAGGGTTAAGTTAGATGTTAGAGGTGGTATCGCTGCAACCGATATTGCCGTCTCGGGAATTGGAACCTTCAACGATAGACTTTTCGTTGGTATTGCAGGGACAATTCTTTTTGCAACAGGTATTGGTGGATCTGTTGGTATTGGAACAAACTTACCAGGATTTCTGTTAGATGTTCGTGGTCCTGTTGCCTCTGGAACCACATCACTTAACATTTATGGTGATGCAAATATTTCAGGTACATTGAATGGTCAGGTAATTAACTTCGCGGGTGGTGCGTCATTTGCAAACCTGTTAGTTCCTGGTATTACTACCTCAACCAGATTAAATGTAACTGGATTTGGAACTATTACAGCACTTTTTGTTCCTGCAGAAGCAACAATCGGTGTTGGTATTATTACAAATATCCGAAATACCAACTTTAGAAACACTGGTATTTCTACTCTTGCAACTTCTGGATATGTTTTGATTGGTACTGGTTCATCGACTAGAACTGCTAATCAGAGATTGCAAGTTGGTAGTGCGGCAACTCCTTATGGAGCATATGTATCTGGATCTGTTGGAATTGGTACAACAAATCCACAAGTAAAAACTGAGATTAGGGATGGAACTACCGAACAACTAAGAGTTGGTAGTAATATCTCTGGTCATGTTTATGTTGGTTTCGATACTACTCAGCGTTTGGGTAGAATTGGTGCTTATAATGGAGTATTCCAAGATCTACACTTAAACGAAGGTGGTGGTAACATCAGTCTTGGTTCAAGTATAAATTCTGGAAGAGTTGGTATTGCAACAACCAATGCGACATCACGACTGACAGTTATTGGTGATGCATTGGTAAGTGGTGTTGCAACAATTAATAATATTCAAATTGGTGCTGGAGTAGTCACTGCAACATCTGGAGTTGTCACCTTCTATGGTGATGGATCTGGATTGTATGGTATCTCTCCAAATTTAACTGCTGCTATCGGAATTACTTCTGATAACAATCAGGTTGGTTATGGAATTACGTTATTTAATATTGTCGGTGGCGGCGCAACATTCTCAGCATCTGGGTCTGCTGCAACCATGACACTTCCCCCTGCGGGTATCTCAATTGGTCTTGCTATCGCCCTAGGCGGTTAATAAATACTCACAACAAATAAAGAAAAATGGCAGAAATTTTTACCAATTCATTTACTAGAGCAGCGGGAATTGTTACAAGCAGTTCTAATGCATCTTTTGCCGCTGCTGCGACAACTATTACTGGTATTTCAACTACCAATATTCAAGTTGGATCTCTAGTTGATAATGTTCATTTTATTGGTGGAACTAAAGTAACTGCAGTTGGAACAGGAGAAGTAACAGTTGATATACAATCAACAAACACTTCTACTGTAACTGGAACAATCGTAAGTTTCTTGGGCGTTACAACATCTTATGTTGCCACAAACAAGAGTGTTCTGATTGGAGGAACACTTTCCAATCTTACTCAAGGTCAGATTGAAGCAACTATTCAAGTTGCAAGTGGATCTACTGCATATAATTTACTTTATGGTGTTCCTGTTCCTGCAGGAAGCTCTTTGGTTGTAAGTGATGCAGGTAAAACATTACTTCAACCAGGTGATAGAATTAACCTAGCGGTTAATGCAAACAATAGTGCAGATCTAAGTCTCAGTATTCTTGATGGGGTAAATTGATATGCCATCAAAGTACGGTTACGTTGGTAATAATCCAGATAACTCACCAGTAGTTATTGCTAGACAACTATTTGAACCAACTGTAGATACTACTCAATTTGTTTTTGCTGCGGGATATAACATCGGTTATGTTGATGTTTATCTGAATGGTGCCAGACTCTTTGAAAGAACAGATTACATCGCACAAGATGGTGTCAATGTTTATCTAAATGTTGCAGCACAAAATGGAGATGCTGTTGAGATTGTTGCTTATAAGGCATTCAATCTAACAGTTCCTTCCACTGTAGGTATTACATCTGCTGGTCTTCCAATTTCAAATAATATCACTACACTGAACTTTGTTGGTGCTGGTAATACTTTTAAAGCATATGGAAACACAGTAGATATTAGTATTCAAGGTGGAGGAGCTGGTGTTTCCACCACTGGTATCTTAACCTGTAGAGGAATTGCTAACTCTTCTGTAATCACTGACAGCATTATCATGCCAGACTTCTATAATGAAGGAACTAACTATGGTATGATTGGACCAATTCAAGTTGCAGTTGGAGCAACTGTTACTGTTGGCACTGGTGTTTCTTATGCAATTCTCTAAATAGGTCAAAGAGGAATAAGTTATGTCGACACTTAGAGTTAATAAAATCACTGATGCCTCTGGAAGCGGTCCAGTAGAATTTACAAAGGGGGCAGTTATTCCTTCTACTTCAACATTGAACGTTGAAAATTTAACATGTTCTGGTATTATGACAGTCTCAAATTTGACTGCAACTAATATCACAATGTCTGGAGTATGCACTGCAACTACATTTTCTGGCAGTGGGATTGGGCTAACTGGTTTATCAGGAACCACCAATTCAAAAGCAATTGCATTAACTTTAATAACATAGGAGGATAAAAAATGCCTGCACTTCAGTCTGCAATTAGAGTTAATTCGATTGTTAATTTAACAAATGATGGTCCAGTTGAATTTGTAAATGGTGTTACAGTTCCTGCTGGGCAAACACTTATCGCACAAGGAGACGTAAATGTTTCTGGTGTCTCAACAGTATCTAATATTGTTGGAACAAGCATTAACGCAACAACAATTACCGCTGGAAGTTTTTCTGGTGATGGTTCTGGACTAACAAATATACCTGTTGTTTCAGAAGCAAAAGTCATTGCATACGCACTAATTAGTTAAAATGTCTAAAATAAAAGTTAATGCGATATCTAACAAACTTGATGAAGGCGCACCTGAATTAACAAAAGGTGCTACTTTTGGATCAAGTAGCGTATTAAGTGTTGCTGGAAATGTAAATATTACTGGTGTTAGCACTGCGAACTCTGTTATTGCAACAAATGTGAGTGTTGTTGGGGTCATAACTGGAACTTTTTCTGGTGATGGATCTCAAATGGTTGGTCTTCCCGTCATAACTGGAGGAAAGAGTGTTGCATTAAGAATGATTCTTGACCCTGTACCATTTAGAGCATGATATGGATATAAAAGCGAATGCAATTTTAAACTCCACTGGCGATGGACCAACAGAATTTACGAATGGATTGTCCATTGTTGGTTTGGTTACTACGGGTGATGCAAACTTTAGTGGAGTTACCACTACTGGCAATATAAACGTAAGCGCAGTTTCTGTTTCAAGTGCCAATGCAATTCTTGTTGGTAGTGGTGCGTCATTAACTGGATTAAGTCCTATTGATAGTGGTAGAATTGTCGGTCTTAAGTTTATTCTTGCTGACCCCCCACTAAGGGCATAAATTATAAATATAAATACAACAAGACAAGAAATTAGAATTTAACTATGGCTGCTCCAAATATTGTAGGTGTAACAACAATTGTCGGTTTTACAACCGCAATCAACTTAGACACTGCTGCTCCAACAGTTCTCGTTTCAAATGCTGCTGGAAGTGGTGCTGTTCTAAAAATCAACAACCTTACCCTTTCAAATATAACCAACTCAACAGTTGGTTATGCAACAGTAAGAACTCATACTGCTGCTGCTGGTCTGGGAGTAAGTTTCTCACTTTCTAGTAACATTGGTATTGCGACAGGAACCAGTTTGGTTCTCATGGATAAAGCATCTTCAATCTATGTTGAAGAAGGTAGATCCATTACTGTTCAAGTCAATCCAATTAACACTATTCACGCTACATGTTCTTTCGAAAGAATTCAGTGATTAGGTAACTAATATGCCAATTCAAAGATTAAGATCAAGTATCAGAGTTACTGATAATATTACTAAGTCCATCACAATTACTGGTCAAACTGGAGCAGCCAGTACCAGTACTGATGGAACTAGGAATTATTTTGTATTTACATCAACTGGATCAGTTAATGTAAAATCTGGATCTAGTTATAATCCAACAAAAAATTCTAATACTGGATTCTCTAGAGTTATTAGGTCTGATGTCTCAACGAATTCAACCTATGTTGATTATCTTGTAGTTGCAGGTGGTGGAGGGGGTGGAAGTTCTCCTGGCACTCAACTTGGTCAAGGTGGCGGTGGAGCAGGAGGAGGAATTCGTGCAAGTTTTCCTGGTATTCCTGCCACTTTTAGAGCACCTGCAATTTCATTTAATGAAACAATTCCTAATGCCATCAATGGTGCATTACAAAATCCTCAAATTCAAGGAGTTCCTGTAACAGTTACTGTTGGATCTGGGGGTGGTGCAAACACTAAAGGAAATCCATCCAGCGCATTTGGTTTTAGTGCAACTGGTGGAGGACGTGGTGGTGTTGGTGGTGGTAATAATGGTCAAAACGGTGGTAATGGTGGTGGATCTGGTCCATTTTTTAACACTGGAACTAGTGGTGGGTCTGGAAATGAAGGGGGATTTAACCCACCAGAAGGATTTAGTGGTAACTCATATGCATCTAATCCAGGATTTGGACAAGGTGGTGGAGGTGGTGGATTAGCAGCCTCTCCTACGAATAGTTCAACTGGAACAGCTGCAATCTCTTTAACTATTGCAGGAACTCCATATAGTTTTGGTGCTGGTGGCGGTGGAGGTGGTAGAGGAGCTGGTCCTGGACCTCCTCATGGATCTAGACAATGGAACCCCAACGGAAGTGCGCCAGGAGGTCCTGGTGGTGGAGGTCCTGGAAATGCTGGATCAGCATCTAATTATGGTAGTGGTGGCGGAGGTGGTGGAGAATCCAACTCTGGCGGTGGAACAGGATCAAATGGTCTAGTTATTATATCTGTACCCGTATAAAATTGAATTATGGAAGATTTAACGTATTTTGCAAGAGTAAATGGCAATCATATTATTGAGGAAGTTATCGTTGCTTCTCAAGAGGTAATCAATACTTTCCCAAACGCCACAGAATGGATTCAAACTTGGAGAGATGGTGGTTCTAGAAAAAACTTTGCCTGCATCGGAGCAAAGTATCATCCAGAGTATGATGCTTTTGAAGAGAAAAATGCTCTTGACGTAGCAGGGTCTAGAACTCTTGATCTGGAAACATTTAAGTGGGTGCCAGCGGTTCCTTGCCCAGGAAATGAATCAGAATACTATTATGACGATAGACACAAAATTTGGATTTCTGTTGAAGGACCACCAAATAATGGTGGAGAAGGAACTCAAGGTTTAGTTATTGATGAAAATGGAAATGTAGTTGGACTGGAAGAGTAATAAAATATATAAAATAGAGTTTTGAAATTTTAATGCATCTACCAATAATTGATTTTGATATCAACGGAAATATATTTGTAAATAGAGAAACAAAATTAGATCCACATTCATCTTTTTCTCAAAAAACAATCTTAAATGATTGGTGTGGATCTAATTTTTTGTTTTTAACAAATAATAGTGTTGGTATAGAAAATTTTTTTAATCCAGTTCCATGGTGTGAAATCATGGGATACCCTAGTGCTAAGTATTTTTGGGGTAATGAGTGTAATAAAAAAGTAGAGAAGAGGGGTCGTTATGGTGGTTGTTCTCCCTTTGCATATGCAGAGTATCTTTACGATTCTCATGCGATAAAAGCAACTCCTAGATATCAAACTGTATTTTTACCGAAGAGAGATAATCCATTTAAAACTTGGTTGTCTAAAGATCCTCAAAAAATTAAAGATTTAATTGATGAACTTAAAGGGTTGGGACATGATAATCCAGTTTATATTGCATTTCCAGAAGACTACGAATATTATTGGACTCATTATCCGAGAGAAATAGTTGATAAGATTTACTGTTTAGGATTCAATGGATTTGATGTTGATTGGAGAAAGAAACAAAAAAATATTCTAGAATTATCAGAAGTTGTCTATACTAATGGGATGACTTCTAGTATGGTATATGCTGCTTTCTGTAAAAAACCTGTAAAAATATACAAGAGTGATATACATTATCAACCAGATCTACCAGATGATCTTGGGGATTTAAAAAATCAGAGAAAATTTCATGAAGCAACTTCAAAAACATATACTGTTTCTTGGGATAGAAAACCTCAGATTTGGCGAGACTTTATGACTTATGCTCAGGATGTTTTTGTGAATGATCTTGAGGACAAGAATTACTGGATTTATAACTTCCTCTCTCTTGACAGAATTAAACCACCTGAACAACTGTATGATGACCTATTGGTGTTGCACGAAAACTATGTTAGACTAACAGGGGATAAGCATAAGGATTATGAGGTACTCCCTTTCAACAAACCTCATGATTTATTTGAAAAGACAAAAGAAAATTGTGAATATTTTAAACCAGTAACTATTTCTCAGAAAGCAAAAGATTTTTATGAAAAATTATGAGGTCATTGATAATGCTTTATCTCCAGAGCATTTTTTTCAACTAAAAGATTACATGATGAATCATTGTGATTGGTATTTTCAAGAAAATATCACTGAGGACATAGAGGAAAAGGCATTTCCATTTTCTTATTTCTATCACACTTTCTTTGAATATCATACTGATTATAATGTTCATGTCTCTAGAGATTATCAAATTCTACTTCCAATCTTAAATATTTTAAAACCAAAAGCATTGTCTAGGGTGAAAGGAAACTTATATGTAAATCAAAATCAATTTGTAACTCATGGGAAGCATTATGATTCGCCTCATGATCTTTTTGTTGCAGTCTATTATGTTAATTCCAATAATGGATACACCGCACTTGAAGATGGTGCAAAAATTGAAAGCGTAGAAAATCGTCTGGCAATATTTAAGTCGAACATTCTTCATAACAGCACAAACTGTACTGATGATTGGAGAAGAATTACCCTCAACTTTAATTATTTTTGATGGACTATAAAACTTGGAAAAAAGAAAGAACGGATAAAGTTATTTTATTTGATGGGCATCCTATTCCATCATTTCTTGAGATCAACATCAGTCCAACTTGTAATCGTAAATGTGATTTCTGCCCTAGAGCGCATGGTTGGAAAGATGAAGGATCATACATGTCTGTTGAACAGGCACTGAAAATTAAAAAGGATCTGGAGGAAATTGGATTTGAAGGAATTCTTTGTTTCTGTGGATTTGGCGAACCCTTACAAAATCCAAATGTTTCGGAAATTATTAAAGCAGTCAAAAGTACCAAATGGACTGCAGAGTTAGTTACGAATGGTGATTTTCTGACAAGAGAAATTGCGGAACTACCTGATCATGTTTCTATTAGCATGTATGATGGTCCGCATCAAATAGAAAAATTTGAGAGTTTATTGAATGGTCTGAGTTATTCTCTAAGAGAAAGATGGCAGTCTTTTGATACTCTTACAAATAGATCTGGATATGTGAATTATGGTGGAGAAATTGATGTAACAAAACCTTGTAACTATCCATTATATTACATGTACATTAATCACAACGGAGACACTTACCTATGCCCTCAGGACTGGTCTAAAAAGTATATCTTGGGAAATATATTCTCTAATCATCTTATGGATGTCTGGAAGGATTTGACCTATCAAAAGTATAGGAAAGTTCTTTTAGAAAATAGAGACATTTCTCCTTGCAAAAACTGTAATACCTGTGGTACGATGTATGGTAATTCTTATAGAGACCTATGGATGTCACTTGCTTAATTCCAGCAAGACTTGGTAGCACTAGATTCTTTGGAAAAGCACTTTCTAAGATCAACGGAACATCCATGGTTGTTCATACTGCAAGGAATGCAATTGATGCCTTTGGAAAGGATAATGTTATCGTTTTAACAGATCATCACGATATTTTGAATGAATGTATTAAGAACAAAATATTTGTTGAAATAACGGGTAATCATAATAATTCTACTGAGAGAATATCCGAGTACATTTCTAAGATTAAAACGAATAGGATTGTAGAACTTCAAGCGGATGAACCTCTGGTTACTAAAAAAGATTTGATTGGACTATACGAAAAAAGTTTGATTACTAAAAATCCAACTTGTTTGATATCACCTTTAGATCAATTTCAAATAGCAGATAAAAACATCTGTAAAGCAATTGCCGATGATTACCAGAAAAAAATTGTTTATATAACTCGTCACCCCTTGAATACTGGTTATAGGCATGTTGGTGTTTATTCTTACACTAGAGATCAGTTAAAAAATTTTATGTCAATACCACAAACTAATTTAGAAGTTTTGGAAAAAATTCATCCGATGAAGTGGATAGAAATCGGGTACGAATACAATTGTCATGCGATTGATCATTTTACTCATGGAGTTGATGTTCCTGCTGATTTGTCTGTAGTTCAAACGTATTTAAATTATGATCAATTTCAATTTTGAAGATATTGGGAACTATAGATATTTCTCTGAAAAAACTTTTAATCCTCATACATTTGATAGATTGACGGAGCAATATCCTAGTTCTTCTAAGTTTGAGGATTTTGATGGCAATAATCGTAGAAACAATCAGAGAGAGCATAAGAAGAAGTTTTTATCTTTTAACTCAAAAATTAAAGATAATTTGTTTGAGACCTCTGCGATTAATTCTGAGTGGGAAGGATTTATAGATTATTTTAAGAGTGAAGACTATATTAACAAGGTTAAGAACCTATTAAATATAGATGATTTTGATATTGGTTTTGAATGGTCCATCATGGAAGATGGATCAGATCTTTGCCCTCATAGTGATTGCTGCAGAAAATTAGCATCACACGTTTTCTTCTTTCCACATCTTTGTTGGAGGGGTGGAGGTGGAGACTTTATTTTTCTGGACGGTAATGATAACGATAAGAATCCAGAGATTGATGAATTTGAAAATAAATTGACTATTAAATATAAGGATAACTCTAGTATTCTTTTCAAGAACTCAAAAGACTATAGGAACTGGCATACTGTAACTAAAGTTAAATCTAATATTGCACGTAGAGTTTTTCAGATTATTTTCTGGGCAAAGGGTGAGGTTAATTGCTATCAGACATAAATAACTAAAAAAAGGTCGATATGACGATAGGAAATCCAGTAACGCTTACGTCCAACATTGTTAATAGGACGATAAGCCTTACTGCAACTAACGGACAAACATCTTTTACTATTCCTGGTGGTTATAACATCAACTTCCTTTCTGTATTCAGAAATGGTGTTCATCTAGTTGATGGTTCTGATTATACTGCAAGAGATGGTGTTACCGTTGTATTAGAATCTCCTGCTGCTGGTGGAGATGTATTAGACTTTCAAATTTTTGAAGATTATAATGTATCAAACACAGTAGATCCAAAGTCTGCAGTAACTTTTCAGGATAATGTGACTGTTGGTGGTAGAACTAATACTTCCGATCTTACTGCTACAGGAAACATTAGAGCAACTGGAATCATTACCGCTTCCAGTGTCAATGCAACTACCTTCACTGGAAGTGCTGCACTTTTAGATGATCTTCCAAGAGGTGTTGGTATTCAATCTGGTACTGCTAGAGTCGGATACGCAATTACCGATATTAAAATTCTTGGAACAGGTGTTACCGCAGTATCAGTTGGTGGCACAGTTTCAATCTCTTTCCCAACCGTTGGTGTAATTGGTGAGCAGGTTGGAGACCGTGATGGTCTATTTGGTTATATCTCTGCTGCATCAACGGTTTCCGAAAGTATCACACTTGATACTACAAATGCTGGTGATGGAAGTACATTCATTTTTACAGTTATTCCTAACGTAACTGTCGCTTCAGGTGTTGGTGTTACTGTTGGTATTGGAAAAACTTTAATTATTGATGTCCTTCAATTAGGAGATATTCCAAATGTCTAGAATAGCTGCTGACGAACTTTCAGCAAGAACAACTGGTTCAAAAATTACCGTAGAATCTGATGTTGATATCAATCATAGTTTGAATGTTGATAATAATGGAAACGTTACAGGAATTCTCACTGCAAGTAATTTAGTTGTAACTGGGACAGTTTCCAGCACTGCGATAGACACCTTAGCGATTGCGTACAGTATCGCTCTTGGTGGTTGATCAAATCATAAATACCTTAAAGATAATTATCCAGGGATATGGCAAAGAGATTACAGTTTAATTATGTATTTACTCCAGGAGCTGCTAACGCTGGAACGATTGTATTTGATGGTGCAGTCTCTCTAAAGAGACTACTGATCATCACAAATGTTACTAGTGGCACCTTATTATATAATTTTGCAGATCCCACTAAAGGTGCTAGTGTTTCCTATAACGCTACGACAGGAAAAACCACGATAACACTTGAAACAAACACTTCATCAATGTCTGCAACTGATGACTTGCAGATTTTTTATGAAAATGATTCTACATATATTCAACCAGTTGAACCTCTTCTAGATCCTGTTGATAAATTTAGAGTTACTCAACCACAAGCTCTGATTGACACTGACTTTGAGTATGGGCTTCAGACAACCAAGTGGGAAAATATTGGACTAGTTAATAATAGACCCTTTGCTTTCCCATCCGAGGAGTCTATTCCTAATATTAGTACCATCACGATGAATACAAACTCCAGAACAGTGACAGTTGTTCTGTCCTCTGGAACATTCCCTGCTGATGGAACACCAATCTTCGTTTATGATACTTTTTTAAACATTGCTAACGGAAACTTTACTATTGAATCTGGTGGTGGATCTAATACAATCACATATACAGGTAAATCAGTTAATACCTCTAACGTAACGTCTTTATTTGATGTAAATAAAACACAAATTTTTAGAGGAACTTTATATACTGGGGCAGCAATCGGAGGAACACCAACAATTACTTACTCTGGAACTGATATTACAGTAGTAACATCAGTCCCTCACGGACTTGCAATTGGAAATGAGGTAGCAATCGTTGGAACTACAGCATCATCAAACGCACCAAACGGATCTTTCCCAGTATCGTGCATTGTAAATAGTACGACATTTAGAGTATTTGCAAATGCAGCACCTACAGGAGCAGTAAGTAGTGGATCTGTTTATGTTCTCCCTCAAGCACAATTCTTACATAGACCCTTTGATGGCGGAACTCTCTTCTCAAATAATGCAAGTGGTAACTTTGAACAGGGAGTGCGTCAAACTAGAAGATACTTCCGCTATCAGTCTGGTAAAGGTATTCAAGTCAGTTCTGGTACTATCTTAAAACCAAATTATCAGATAGATTCACTTACTTCATCTGGAACTATAGTTACAGTTCAAACAAAAGAGCAACATAATATTCTCCCAGGTTCTACAATTACTGTTAGTGGAGCAAATGAAACTGCATATAATGGAACATTTGAAATTACAAATGTAACTGGATTTAATACATTCCAATATACTGCAGGATCAACCCCAACAACAACCATTGCTTCTGGCAACTTTGTAATCTCTGTTAATTCTTGGTATGGATCTAAGACAAGACTTGGTTTATTTGATTCGCAAAATGGTATCTTCTTTGAACATGATGGTCAGCAAGCATATGTTTGCCGTAGAAGTTCAACATTCCAACTTTCTGGAAGAATTAGTGTAGTACAAAACTCAAATACTGTATCTCAAACCAACTCTTCATTCCCAACATATTTTGCAAAACAGTTAAACATTGGAGACTTTATTGTTATTCGTGGAATGTCATACAGAGTTATTGATATTGCAAGTGACACTAGCATGACAATCAGCCCTTCTTACAGAGGTGCTAATGCTGAATTTGTTATTGCATCAAGAACTGTTGATTTGAGAATTCCTCAGAGTGAGTGGAATCTTGATAAAATGGACGGATCTGGTCCATCTGGATATAGTATAGACTTCAATAAGATGCAGATGTTCTATATTGACTACTCATGGTATGGTGCTGGATACATTCGTTGGGGATATAGGGCAGACAATGGCAGTGTAAAATATTGCCACAAACTTGTCAATAATAATGTCAATAGCGAAGCTTACATGAGATCTGGTAACCTACCAGCAAGATATGAGGTTGAAAGTATTCCTCCAACCACTAGAATTACCTCAACTTTAAATTCGGGAGATACTACAGTTGGTGTAACATCTACTGGAGGTTTCCCTCCAAGAGGAACCGTTGTAATCAGAAATGCATCGACGTATGAATACGTAAATTATAATGGTATTTCTGGAAATACTTTTACTGGTTTAACTAGAGGACTTCCTGGAAACACACAAACTCTTACTATGTCATCGAATACAAACGTCGCTACAGGTAGCACTACAAACGTTCAAGTTGGAATGAGAGTAATTGGATCTGGTGTTCCAGATAACACTTTTGTAACTGCCATTAGACCTGGAGAACTTGTACTAAGTAAAGCAGTTACTACAGGTAACCCATCTGTTACCATTGTTTCTATGGGAGCATCAACTGGACAAACATTCACTTTTTCTGCTTTAGATCCAGTTGCTATAGAACTTGCATATCCAACATTTGCGCCATCTATTTCACACTGGGGAACTTCTGTCATTATGGATGGTAGATTTGACGATGATAAATCTCTGGTTTTCACATTTGGACAGAGAACAGCAACTTCAATTACATCAGGAGCAACAAGAGCACTTTTAGCAATTCGTGTAGCACCTTCTTGTGATAATGGTATTGGTGCAAACATTGGTCAAAGAGAACTGATTAACCGAATGCAGTTGGTTCTTCGTGCATTGGATATTACTTCAACTGGAGGGGCTTCAACAAACCTACTTGTACAAGCAATTCTTAACGGAATTCCTAGCACAGCAACTACTTGGACAAATGCTGTTGGTGGGTCTTTAACAGAAGTTAATTCCAGTTTGGCGCAAATTGCATCTTATGCTGGTGGATCCACAACCATCACTGGTGGCGAAGTTACCGCTGGATTCTTCGTTGGTGCGGGTGCCCAATCAGTTGATCTTGATAGAGTTAGAGATTTAGGAAACTCTATTATTGGTGGTGGAGGATCTACGGCAAATACTGGTATTTTCCCAGATGGTCCAGATACATTATCAATTATTGTTACTAATCTTGGTGCTAATACAGTTACTGTATTTGGTCGTCTTTCCTGGACGGAAGCTCAGGCATAATAAATACTCAAAAAGTGTAAATAAATGTCTAAAGTACAAGTTGATACAATTGTAAATAAGGCAGGAACTGGGGCTCCTTCGTTTCCGTTAGGAGCCAACATCACTGGAATTATTACAGCCACTGTTTTAAGTGCATCTAATTACAGCGGCAGAAATAATCAATTAAGTATTGGATCAAGTGTAGTTACTATTGATACACCAGTTCTAAACCTTAGATCTTCGTCAGTTGGTATTGGATCAACTTCAACTCCAACTGATGCTGGTGCTAGTGGTGATGGAATTCTAATTTATGGGGAAACAAATAAAACATTTACTTACAATGATACAAAGAAGGCATTTGAAACAAATATTCCAATTGCTCCAAATGAACTTAGAGTTATAACTGGCGCTGAGAAGGTTGTTTTAATTAATGGAAACACTGCGGATTTGACGTATAATTCAAGTAGTGGTAATATTGGTATTTGCACTAATCCAACTGGAGACATTACTGTAAATCTTCGTGGAATTCCTACATCATCAGATTTTAATGGTCATTCAATAGCATTGACTTTAGCAGTAAGTTCTTCAGGAGTAGCAAGAACTTGCACTGCAATTACACTTAATGATACATCAAGAACAATTAGGTGGATTGGAGGATCATTAGGTGCTGCAGTATCTGGCGTTACAACAACGACAGGATATGCATTTTTTAATTTTTCAATCATTAATGTAACAGGGTCGGCAAGTACAGCGACAAATTATGAAGTTTTTGGATCGGTAAGCGGAGGTTTCTGGTAATTATGCCTTTTTTAGGAAGAATTGCATCTCTTGGTGGTGTTAGAGTTGGTCAAGGATTTAGAAAAAGACCCATCCCTCCAGCTCCACCACCACCTCCTCCTTCGGCAACACTAACTAATATTTCTCCAGCTTTACCTGGAGGTCAAACTTCTTGGGATCTAACTGCAAGTGGAGATCTTACAATTTTTGAGTATTCTACAAGAAGTTTTCAGGTTTCTGGTTCTTTAACTGCTCAAGTTAGTGTCTATGGTGCTGGCGGTGGTGGTGGAGCTGGTGGAAGAGGTGGAAATAATCAAGGAACATATACATTTTCTCCTGGTGTAACCTATTGGATACATCTGGGGCAAGGTGGTAAATCTGGTGGGTCTCCAATTGGTTATGGTGGTGGAGGTGGATCTGCATTAACTCTCACACCAAGCGCCGCAGGAACAGAAATTCTTGTTGCTGGCGGTGGAGGAGGGCAAGCAGCTCCTGGATCTGCTGGTGGAGCAGGTGGTGGAGGTCCAACAGGTAACCCTGGACCTGATGGAGCAGGTGCTCAAGGTGCCAGTGGAAATACTGGAGGAGCTGCTGGTGGTGGAAGACAAACTACCTCACCTGGAGGAAATGCACCAAGAGGAATTGGTGGATATGGTGGAGGTGGAGCTGGAAATACTCCATCCGCAGGATTATCTGGATATGCTCGTGGTGGATATGGAGGAGTAGCTCCTGGAGATAGTTCAGGCGGTGGAGGAGGCGGCGGATGGGCTGGTGGGGCTGGAGGTAACAATACTTCTGGTGGATTTAGTGCCGCAGGTGCAAATGGATATGCAGATCCAAGTAGTGTGACAAATAGATCTTTTGGTGTGGGTGGAACATTCCCAGGTGATCCAAGTTCTTGGGGATCGGCAGTACAACCAGGCGCAATTAGAATAAAAAAAGTTTGATTTAATTATTATGACAGTTAATATGAAATGGGAATTTTTTCCCACCACTTTTTATACGACAAAATATCAGTATAGGCAGAGACACTTCAATGATTGGGCAAAAAAACAATTAGTGCCGATCATTGAAAAAGATATTGGAGAAAAATGTAAAAATAGTAACTGGGATTGTGATGTAAAAACAAGTTACCATCTTGATAGGAATGTCATGAATGCTTACAAACATTTCTATCATGATATCATATGCGAATTTTTACATGTAATGCAAGTGAATACGAATAAACTTCCCAATTATGAAATTGGATCTATATGGTATAACGCCTATGATAAAAACGATTATCAGGAAAGGCATGATCATTATCCAGATCATTTCTCAATGATTCATTTCCTTGAATATAATCCTCAAGTGCATAAATCTCCTAAGTTTTTTAATCCTCATGTTGTCACAAGAACATTTGTGACAAATCAAATTAATAATAGAATGTATCAACCTATTCAACAGTTTGATGATATAGAAGAAGGAGATATTATATTTTTCCCATCATTTGTCCCACATCTAGTTGAAAAAAATACCTCAGATAAGAGGAGAATAACTGTATCATTGAATTTGAATTTAAAATGAGGATAAATAACTAAAAAAGTAGTATCCAGGATATGTCACAGATTAATGTTGATACTATAAAAAACAGAGTTGGTACGGCAGGTCCAACAACTCCATCTCTCACAGTAACTGGTAATATTACTGCACTTGGAATTGCAGTGACCAACGTTACTATTGCTGGAGTTGTAACTGCAACATCTTTTTCTGGAGGTTTTTCTGGAGATGTAAATACCGCTGGAATTGGAACATTTAGTAATGGTCCAGTTCTCATCGGTGCCAGTGGTATTACTGGAGGAGCAAAACTTCAGGTTACTGGAGGCGCTTTCGTAACAGGAGTTTTGGGTGTTGGTACTCCATCTCCAGCAGTTAATGGAGTTCATATTAGAAATTCTGCAGCTGCTGCATTAAGAATCACTAATAGTACGACAAATAATAATTATACCTTTTTTAACGCAGATCCAACATCTAATGGATTTACTGGATTTGGTGTCTTTGATGGAACTTCATATAGATATACACTTGCCCCCACTGGGGAGTTTTTAATTGGAGCAACTTCAGCAACTGGAACCGCAAATCAAAATCTTCAAGTTACTGGTGGGGCTTATGTAAGTGGCAATCTTGGAGTAGGAAAAGTAAATCCATCAACAGCATTAGATGTAAATGGTACAGTAACTGCCACTACGTTCTCTGGATCTGGTGCTTCATTAACATCTATTCCTAATAGTGCTACAACTGCTACGAGTGCTAACACCGCATCAGCAATTGTTGCTCGTGATGGATCTGGCAACTTTAGTGCTGGTGCAATTACTGCAACTACTTTTGGATCCAGTTCTCAAAATGCCTTTGGAAATAGAACACTTTCTAGTGGCAACCCAGCTGGTGGATCTAATGGAGACATCTGGTACAAATACTAAATATATCTTAGTTAGTTATTTTAGGGAATATTCTAATGGGTTGGCATAAACAAGAAACTCAAACTGAAGAAAAGCATTATTGGATTCCTGATGAAATTCCAGAGCCAACTGCTGAATGGAATGAACAACAGAGGAATAAAAGATATTTACTTCCAGATTGGACTACAAGAGTTCATCCTAATTGGTATTTTTTAAACGGTGCTCTCGTATCTGACGAGTATCTTCTTGTTAATGATGGATGGAAACTACTTCATGAAAACTATCCAGAAACAGTACCACACAATCATGTAGTTCATACTAATCTACCTGAAGAGTGGGATCATGGTGATGAAGAAGTAACCGTAACTTACACAATTTACGAATACATTTACAACGAACCAAAAGTAACCTACGAACAGACATATACAACTCTTTCTGAAAAAGAGTGGGAGATTGACAAAGAGAACAAAAAAATCTATGCTAAGTATGAAGTTCGTGATTTAACTCCAGAAGAATTAAAAGTAAAAGACTTTGAAATTTGGTTAGATCTTAAATATGAAAGAGATAAAAAACTTCAACAAACCGACTTTGTTTTTGCTTATGCCCTTGAGAAAGGTGTTAAAGTAAGTCAAAAAATAAAAGATTATAGACAAGCTCTTCGTGATTTACCTGATAATGTATCCAACATTAGAACATTTGATTTCTTTGACGAAAAATCATGGCCAACTAAACCAAAACTCACAGAATATTACGAATAATGGAGGAACATAATGACTGCTTACGTTAATGATAATGGAAGTTGGAGAACAGCAACTGCAATTTATGTAAATGACGGTGGGACTTGGAGAACTATAAACACTGGTTATATTAATGATGCTGGTACTTGGAGAACCTTTCATACATCAGGAACTTCGGTAGCATTAACTGCTGGTGGTGGACCTGGAAGTTCTGGCGCTGGTGGATTAAATTCTATTACTTGGGGACAAGTTTCTCCTGGGACTACTTTTAATATTCGTTTTGGTGGTGGTGATGGTCCTGGTGGAAACTATGCTGCAGTTTATGTTGGTCCAGTATCTCCAGGAAACATTATCCTGATTGCAGGTGGTGGTGGAGCTTTTGGTTCTCAATCAGGTGGAGGTGGTGGTCCTGGTGGGGGGTTAAATGGTGTAGCAGGAAATCCCAGATCAAACGTAACTGGTGGAGGTGGAGGAACAACTTCAGGTTATTTAAGTGGATCTGGCGGTGCTGCTGGTAGGCATAGTGGAAGAGGGTGTCAAGGATCTGCTGGAAGTTTCTTGCAAGGTGCTCCTACTTGTTACTCTAATTCTGGAGGTGGTGGTGGATACTATGGTGGAGGTTCTGGTGGATCTAATTTCGATAGCAATACTGGCGGTGGTGGAGGGGGAGGATCTGGTTTTATCTTGACATCTCCAGTTCCAGCATCTTTACAAAATGCACAAAGTCCCTCATATAGTAATGGTGGAAATTCTGGACAACCGCAAAGAGTTGTCGTATCTATCAATGGATCTCCCACAACTTACACTAACAATACTTCAGTTACTGTCTGATAAAATTTGTGCTATAATTTATTTGAATATCTTTGAATCATGAATCACCCCGAAGTTTATACTTTATTTTCTTCTCCCGTGTATAAGAAAAAGTTGGATCACTTTGATCCAACTGAACTTGTAGAGAGACTTGATAAATTAGAATATGAAAGAACTGATAACCAGGACGGATATATGTCCAAGGAGCAGGCACTTTTGTTGAGAGAAGATTATACGGATATTAGAGATGTTGTGGAATCACATCTAAAATTTTATTTGTATGAAATTCTAAAAGTTGATAAAAGTTATGGTTTAAAACACGCATGTTCATGGGCAATCTATCATCAAAAAGAAGATTGGTGTTTTAATCATCTGCATAGCAATAGTCTTTTTAGTGGCGTTTTTTATGTCAGAGTTCCTGAAGGTAGCGGTGAAGTATTAAATTTTAGTTGCCCACAATCATCTCCCACCTGGGCACCTTGCACATTAGAACCAAACGTATCAGAGTTTAATATCTTTAATGCAAAAAATTGGGGAGTAGAAGTGTCAGATGGAACAATGGTCTTATTCCCTTCACATGTTCTTCATTCTGTTCCTGTTTCTAAATCTAAAGAGAAAAGACGTTGTATCTCCTTTAATTATTTCTTGACTGGAAAATTTGGTCTGAAGAGTGCATATGCTGAATTTTAATAAATTAGATTTCCTAGTAAAAGAATATCACAAAATAGGAATTTATAACCATCCTGGAGCATCTTTATTAAATCCTTTCATACATGAGAGGATAGTCAATCTTTCAAAGAATGATCCCCAAAAAAGAACTACAAATGTTCAAGCTAACATGACTGATTGGTTCATTATGGATGAATATATTGCACAAGTTGTGGGTTGGATTGAAACTTTAATCTACAAACACCATTATATTCATAAAGTAAATACAGATGCAGTTCTCAAATTATCTCTCTGTGATTGTTGGGGAGTTGTGTATAATAAAGGAGACTATACATATTCACACTTACATGATGTTTCCTATTCTTTCATTTACTATGTAAATACGCCAAAAGGTTCCTCTCCTCTTGTGCTAGATACTAGTAGAAAGAAAATTAAAGCGGAATCTGGTCAGGCAATCATCATGCCTGGTAGAATTTACCATAGCGTCCCTAAAAATAAGTGCGAAGGGAGATCAGTGCTTGCAGGTAACTTTCATTACAAAAATTGACTATTCAAAAAAAGTATCTTACAATAAATTATAGGTGTAATTAAAATAGTATGGCATTTCAATCTATTTGGTACTATACAGACATTCCCAAAGAAATCGTTGATGTTATTGAAAGTGATGTTAGCAACAACTTTGAAAATCAAATGGCAGACTCCAAACTTCATGGAGATGCACTGAATAAAGATAGAAGAAATTCACAAAACGCCTGGATTCCAACCAATCATTGGGTTGCTGGATTCCTCTGGCATTATATACAGAGAGCAAATCGTGAAAACTTTTTATATGATCTAAGGAACATTGATGGCGAGAGTCTTCAATTTACTCGCTATCGTGAAGGGGAGTTTTATGGTTGGCATAATGATGCAGGTGTTGCTGGCATGTATAAACCACAATCTGTTGGCAACAGAGAGCAAGGTATTGCAAATGATTTTCTGAATGAAAACATTGAACTTGTCCGCAAATTATCCTTTGTAATTCAATTGTCAGATCCAGATGATTATGAAGGAGGAAATCTTCAACTTCTGGATGAATCTGGAAGATCTTATATTGCACCCAGAAAGAAAGGAACAATTATTCTTTTTGATTCAAGAACACAACATAGGGTTCTTAAAGTAACTAAAGGAATTAGAAAGTCTATCGTTGGATGGACAGTTGGACCACGTTGGAAGTGAGGTGAATATGGATGTAATGACAGAAGAAGATCTTCTCTTTCAAGAGAGAATTAACACTGGAACTTCATGGACTAGAAATGAAGATTTTGATAGGGATGGATACTTTGTTGTAAAAAATTTATGGGATCCTGAGGAACTGTATCATCCAGTCCCAATGGAAAGAGGTCAAATAAATTACTTTGGATCTATTGATAAATTTTATCACGACCCAGTAGAACAACAAGTGGAGGGATCTCTTGCCAGGTACCATCATCCACAATACAGAGAAATTCATTCTCAGATTAGAATCAAACTTGAAAAAATAATTGGAAGAAAATTATACGATACTTATTATTACGATAGATTTTATTTTCCTGGACAAGAATTAACAAAACATACTGATAGAGCTGCGTGTGAAATCTCTGTAACTGTTCATATCAGCACTAATTTACAAGAACCTTGGTCGATTTGGATTAAAACTCCAAATGGTGAGCATAGATCTGTAGATCTTGAACCTGGTGACGGTATGATTTATAAAGGGTGCGAACGTCCGCATTGGCGTGATCCAATGCCAACAGAATACGAAAAAACTTGGTATGGGAAAAGAGTGGAAAAAGAAGGTCTATATTATCATCAGATCTTTTTTCACTATGTTCTTCAAGATGGTATTCGTGCTCAGTGTGCTTGGGATGCTGCGAGATAAAAGAGAATAAATAACTAAAAAACAATAAGATGTCTAGAGCTAGAGACTTATCTAAACTAGTGAATATACTGGAGGTCAGAGATGGATCTCCTTTTGCCATAACTCAAAGTGGAAAAGTCGGTATTGGAACGACAATTCCAACATCTCCTCTTAGTGTAGAAGGTGATGGTGAATTTACTGGAATTGTATCGGCAACTTCCTTTAAAGCAACAGGAGCTTTCTTTGGAGACGGATCTGGTCTCACGGGTATTGTTGGACAAGGTGCTGGTGTAGTTGTGCTCGATGGCGGTTCTCTGGTTGGTGTTGCGGGAACCATAGATTTTGGTGGAGAGAATTTCTTTGTTACTCCAGTATCTTCAGGTATCGTTACTGTAACAACTGGTCCTTCTTCAAAATGGACACAGAACAATACTGGTATTCATACTCTTGGTAATGTTGGAATTGGGACAACAACCGCAAGTTCGACATTATCAGTTCTAGGCAATGTGACTATCAATGGTGTAACTACCACAGGATCTTTTGCAATAGGTGCAGCAACTGTCCTGACTGCTGCTAGACAACTTCAAAATATTGCTTCACTTGATGCTACTACAACAGCAACAATCGAAGCGGCAATTCAGAGTTCTCCAAACTTATTCACAGAACTCAGAGTAACTGGAATTACAACTCTTGGAGTAACTTCAACAACTGATCTTTCTACACAAAAACTAAATGTAAGTGGAATTGCTACGGTAAATTCTATTAGCATTGGTGCAACTGAAGTTTTAAGTTCAATAAGAGAACTTAAAAATATCACTTCTGTTGATGGCACAACCGCAGCATCAATTAACGCTGCAATTTCTCAGGCAACTCAGAACTTCCCATCCATTGAAGTAACTGGAATTTCATCATTCATCGACGGTCCTGTTCTAATAGGATCGGGAACATCCACTTTAGTTCCTGAGCAAAGACTTCAGGTAACTGGTAGTGCATATATTTCATCTGAAGTTGGAATTGGAACTGTAGATCCAAAAGCAAATCTATGGGTTGAAGGATCAACTCAAGTATCTGGTGCTGCAACAATCTCAGGATCTACAACTCTTCAAGGATCTCTGAGTGTTGCTGGTGCATTTACACATGCAAATGCAACTGCAGTCATTGCAGATGCTAGTGGTAGCGTAAATCCTTTTGTGGGAATTGCAACTGCTGCTCATGGTACAGATTATCAAAAGACCATTCTAATTGGTGAGGGTGGAGCATCTGGATCCCTTACAAATATTATTGTTGGACCAACTGATGGCGCAGCAATTGGAACCTTTGCAGTTAATCCCAGCACAAAAGTTGGTATCGGATCTTTATATCCATCATCACCTTTGAGCATAGAGGGTGATCAATATGTAAGTGGTGTAATTACTGCCACGACTTTCTATGGAACTTTATCGGGACATGCGACGGGAAGTTTTTTTGGAAATATTGATTCACCTGTTACTGGTGTTGCAACTATTTCTAACATTCAAGGAACTAACATCAACGTAGGACTTACCACAGCAAATAGATTCATCAGCACAACTGGAGCATATATTAGTGGTGGATCTTTAAATGATGGTCTGAGATTTGAACTTGTCAGTGCAGCAAATCCACTTGAGTTCCATGAATATACGAGTATTGTTGCATCTCTGGATGACAAGTCATACTCTCAGATTTCTCCAAGTGCAACAGGAGATCTTTATATTGCACCACAAACAACTTCAGCACAAAGTAGTGTAAGAATTTTCTCTGGAACTGGGACTCCAGACTTTAATGCTGTTGAAAGAATTACTGTAACTGGTGGTGATAATACAAATGGAAATGTGGGTATTGGTAGCACACAACCAACATCAAAACTCACTGTTCAAGGTAATGTAAGAGTTTCTGGTGTAGTTACAGCATCATCATTCGTTGGTGATGGATCAGGATTAACTAATCTTCCTGGCGGTGGTGGTGGTATTCCTGGTATTAATACATCAGGAACTTCTACATTTAATAATCTAAGTGTAACTGGTATTGCTACCGTTAGACAACTTTCTGACTACAAGGCACTTGTAGGTGCTGCAAGTTCTGCAACAGAAACATTTGTTGTCACTGTTGCTACAAAGACGACAAATCACCGTTATTATGGAACTGGATCTGCTAGTGGATATCTTATTGATGGTAGAGAGTCTCCATTTATTACACTGTTACCTGGAAAAACATATCGTTTTGACCAAGCAGACGGTAGTAATAGTTCTCATCCACTTCGTTTTTACCTAGAAGCAGATAAAACAACTCAATACACTACTAATGTAACACCAAACGGAACCGCTGGAAGTGCTGGTGCTTATACAGAAATTACTGTCACTGACACAACACCGATTGTCTTACATTATCAGTGTGTCAATCACGGTTATATGGGTAATTCGGTTCAAACGAATTCAAACTTTATCAATACTCCATATAACATCAACACTCTTGGTGGACTTTCAGTTTCTGGTGTTTCAACCTTTGCTGGTATTACAACGGTCACTGGGACGACACTATTTGCTAAACAACTGAATGTTTCTGGTATTACAACAGCAACCTCTTTCAGATCCACTACTACAACTGGTGATGGAACAGATATTGGATTTGCTCTCAAATACTATATAACCTCAAGTGGAGCTTCTGCATATAGACTCGCTGGTCCTGGAGTATTGAATAGCACCGATAATCCAACTCTTTATTTACACAGAGGATTTACTTACATTTTTGAAAACTCTACTGGAGGCAGTCACCCATTTGCGATTCGCACAAGCAGTGGAGGATCTGCATATACTTCTGCATTCTTGAGTGGATCTCAAACTGGAACGCAAATATTTACAGTTCCTTTTGATGCCCCAAATACTTTAGTTTATCAATGCACCATTCACGCAGCTATGGTTGGAACTTTTAATATCGTTACGTAAATCAATCTAATCTAATCATAAATAACTAAAAAACGATAATGACTAGAGCAGCACAATTAGCAGATTATACATCTGGTATTGGTTCTTTACCCATTTCATATAATACTGAGAAGAGTGCTATTGGTTTTGGTACAGGTAATCCCAAATCAACAGTTCAAGTTGGCAATAACATTTTCCTAGGTGAAGTTGGAATTGTAACTGCTACTGGATTTGTTGGGGTTCTTACTGGTAATGTTACTGGAAATTCCACTGGTTTAAGTGAAGAACCATCAATTGTTGTAAGTGCTGCTACTGTAAATGATGGAATTATTGTTCATGGATCTACCACTGAATTAGATACAACAAATACTTACACAAAGAGTAATTATATTGGTGTAGGTTGGTCTTCTATTACCGCTGATGTTGATGGTGCTGGACTTCTTGTTTACGGTATTACAAATAGAACTCTAACTTATAATTTAACCAGGGACGCATTTGAAACTAATGTTGCATTTGCTGCAACAGATTTAAGAATTACTAATAGAGCAGAAAAACTAATCAGAGTAGTTACTGGTACTGGAGTAACTATTTCTTATGGGGGAACAACTGGAAATATTGGATTTGCAACAGGTCCAACAGGTGACATTTCTGTGGAAGTAAATGATATTCCAACAGGAACTAGTTTCAATAACTTCACAATCCCATTTAAGGTTATTGTCCATCAAACTGGTACAGCAAGAACTTGTACTGCAGTTTCATTGAATGGAGTTAGCAGACCAATTCACTGGAGAAATGGTGGTCTCAATTCCAACCTTGGACCAACATTAACCACATCAATCGGTTATACTGTATTTGACTTTGTTGGAATTAACACTGTAGGAAACGCATCTACAATGACAAACTATATTGTTCTCGGTGAAGTTAGTGGATATTATAAGGCAATCACTGGCGCATAGGGACAGTTCAAAAACTGGCACACTAACCCCCCAGAACCGACCTGGGGGGTTTTATAGTGGTTACATACGCAAGGCACCCAATGAGGTACTCAAATCTTGACAGACTGATCTTTGTTGCGTCCTTCATGGCTCTAATGAACTGGGGCGTTCGTTTGACCCAATCTGTTTTGAACTATGCTCTCTCTTGAAACTTCTGGATACAATTATAGCAAAAAACGCTGCGAGCGTATAGTCCATTGGTTCGTCTCTAAGCACCTTCCCAGACACAAACTAGACATTTCCATTCATCACCGTGGATTGTACCGTGAGGGGGTTTATGGGTGGGTCTGGGCAACTGACTGTGACTACAGACCTCGTTCTTTTGAGATTGAAATGCATAATTTCATGACTCATGAGCATTATACCAAGACTCTTTTACATGAACTCTGGCACGTCTATCAGCACGTTAAAGGGGCACTTAAGGACCGTTATGGTAAAAGACACTGGAGGGGTATTGATTGCTCTGAACTAGACTATCAGGATCAACCCTGGGAACAACAAGCACACCAAATGGAAGAAGTGCTTTATGAAGAATATTTACACTACTTGACACTGACCAATCAAACACTGTAAAATAACCTTTGTGGAGGTTGAAAAACTATGATCACTATGAAAGCTCCAAAAACCAAAAAGAAATTTGTGAATGTAACTCCTCTGAGTTCGAAAGCGAAGAACCGCTTTGTGAATATCATGGGTTCTTTTCACTCCTGTGAAGTAGAGCAGGAGACTGATGATAAACTCTTTCTTGTTTCTCTAAATCGTCAGTACTGCTTTTGGGTACAAAAAACTGGTAACGAACACTGGAAGATTGAAAAATGAAATCACTATTACTTACTGCTGCACTGCTAACTACACCAGCACTCGCACATAATCACGATGTCACTATCAAAACACCGACAAAACCAAAGGTATATCGCACATTCACCTATGAAACTCCGTGTGCTCTGGATGTGAGTCTGCAGACGCAGTTTGATACCTGTAAAGTGGTAGAAACTCGTGAGACTGGTGGAGCACTTCGCACTCGCAACATTTACTCTAATCGCTTTGGACTGACAATTAAGTCCTGGTTTGATAAGGAGAAAGGTTTTATGACTTGGGATAGTCATAATAAGTTTGCCTACAAGTGGCAATATAGAGTTTCAGGTGTGGCAGATCAGGGTTCCTGGTCAATGGTGATGCCTGGATTTCTACTTCAGAATGTGAGTTGGGACTGAAACTTGATTAAATAGTAGAAGAATAGGAGAAAGCCAATGGTTGCTCTGTTTCTCACAACTATCATTAGTTGTAATCAAGCAGCAAGTGTTATTCGTAATATTGAATCTAATGGTTCCATATCGACAAGTTTAAAAAACGAACTTATTCAAACAATTCGTGAAACTATTCCAACCTGTCCTGCGATTGTTAAAAAAGATGGATGAATCACCTGATGTTAAATGGAATCGTGGTTTAGATTTGTTTATTGAGTCTGTGTATAAACCAGATAATGAATTAAGACAGTGCGCTCACAATCAAAAGTGTTATCACGAATTGATGTGGGTCAGAGAGAATGTTCTAGAATATCTTAAAACTTTAAGACGATGACTGCTCAATATGTTTATCTGATTATTTTTGCTTGTGTTACATACCTCATTGTTACCGATGAAAGTATTGCAAAGGCAGTTTATTTTACAGGTAAGATTGTAAATAATAAACTTGCAAGATTTCGTTGGTGGGTGATAAACAATCCCAAAACACCCTGGGCACAATATGTAATGTGGAGACGCTCAAATCAACTTGCAAAAGAGTTGATGAATGAGTTACAATCTAAAAATAAATAAACTATATTTGGAAAATCTTATGCTCTCCACGCAATATAGATTAAGATTAGAGGCAATATGTGACAAAATTATCAAAGGAGAATCAGTAGAGCTAAGTGAAATGATTTGGGCAGAGAAGCTTTCCAAGGCAAATCGTTCTGCTGCTACAATACTTCGTCAAGCAAGAAGGAAAGCAGAAAATCCTGATATGGATGCGATGGACGATTTTATGAATCAACTTGATATTGGTGGAT
>Ga0194115_10000567_pt1 | contig 53722 bp, 53 predicted proteins | sample TA2MahsurfametaG_3_FD_148656 | JGI IMG/M metagenome (GOLD analysis project Ga0194115, IMG submission 148656) | Freshwater microbial communities from Lake Tanganyika, Tanzania - TA2015002 Mahale S4 surface | ecosystem: Environmental > Aquatic > Freshwater > Lake | place: Tanzania: Lake... | reverse complement strand
AATGTATATCATCATTGTTATCTAAAACACCACCGCGATAAGCACTAGTAGTTGTAAATACTAACGAATATGTTGATACAACACCAGCAGAAGAAACTTTTTGTCCTCTGTTAGCACTTCGAGGTACAAAATGTATGTCGCCATTGTTATCAAGAACACCACCAGCGTATGCGCTACCAGTGGTAAATACTAATGAATATGTGGATACAACACCAGCAGACGATATTTTTTGTCCAACTCTTGCATTAGAAGGCACAAAATGTATGTCGCCATTGTTATCTAAAACACCACCGATGTATGCATTAGTAGTTGTATATGCCAATGAATATGTGGATACAACACCAGCAGACGATATTTTTTGTCCAACTCTTGCATTAGAAGTCACAAACTGAACATCTCCATTAACATCAAGAACACCACCGATGTATGCATTGGCTGTTGTGTACACTAATGAGTAAGTTGTAGGATAATGTTCAAGTGTGACATCAAATTGTAACTTTTGTCCTCTGTTAGCTAAGTAAGGTACAAAATGTGCTTGGTTACTATTGTCTAAAACACCACCGTCATAAGCACCTAAGGCAGTGTATGCTAATGCATATGTTGACACAACTCCCGATGATGATATTTTTTGCCCTCTAGTGGCATTCTGAGGCACAAAATGAACATCACCATTTGGTGCAAGAATACCACCAGCGTATGCAGTACCAGTGGTTAATACTAATGAATATGTTGATACGACACCAGCAGAAGAAACTTTTTGTCCCATAGTTCCAAAAAAAGGAACAAAATGTATGTCACCATTGTTATCTAAAACGCCACCTTTATACTTCGGAGTAGTGACGGTATTAACAAGCGAATATGTCGATACAACACCAACAGAAGAAACTTTTTGTCCTACAGACGCACTAAAAGGTACAAAATGTATGTCACCATTGTTATCAAGAACACCACCAGCGTATGCGCTACCAGTGGTAAATACTAATGAATATGTTGATACGACACCAGCAGAAGAAACTTTTTGGCCAACTCTTGCACTCGAAGGAACAAAATGTATATCATCATTGTTATCTAAAACACCACCGCGATAAGCACTAGTAGTTGTAAATACTAACGAATATGTTGATGGAACTTGAGGTGAAATTCCATTTGGAGTTATTTTTTGACCTCTGTTAGCACTAAGCGGAACGAAATGAACATCATCATTCGATGCAAGAACACCACGCCAATATGCACTAGAGGTTGTATACACCAATGCAAATGTTGAGATAACACCAGCGGAAGACAATGATTGTCCTCTAGTGGCATTCTGAGGCACAAAATATATGTTACCAAGAACGTCTAGGACTCCTCCACTCCAAAAATTAGATCCAAATGCTAAATAATGATAAGTAAATACTGTACCATCTGTTGTTATTCTTATTCCATCATTACTATCTTGATTTACAATATGAATTTCATTATTGCTGGTGCGAAATGCTCCCGCAAAATCTCGTAGAATATTCTCAAGTTCTTGATTATATGAATGAAAAACTTGAGGATAATCTACAAGAGTTGCTGTGCCTACTTCCCATTTATCACCATCGACAATTGAATAGTCAAACTCATCACCTATTGAATAGGTTGCAGCAGAAATTTTTTCGACATTAGCCGAACTCAATCTTATATTAGTTTCAAACGCATCTTCACGCTGTGAAAAAGTACCTGTTTGTGATCTATCTTTTACTTGGCGTGCCATGTCTTATAACTTATTAAAAAATGGACTGAGAACAATTTCTGTATCCAACGGTCGACTGAATGTGTATAGTTTGTAAAAAGTTGCATCATTACGAATCACAATTATGTTTCCATCAAAATCTAAGATTCCTCCAAGACAAAATGGTGTTCCAGAAATCAAAGGTGATGTGATTAACGATTGTATGCCAGAAGGCGTAATTTTTAAAATACCTGATGTTCCATTATAAGGAACAAAGTATATGTTTCCTGCTGGATCTAAAACACCACTATGAAAAGCATATGCAGTAGCGACGGTATAAACAAGCGAATATGTCGATACAACACCAGCAGCAGAAACTTTTTGTCCTATAGTTGCAGAATGAGGTACAAAATGTACATCGCCATTTGGTGCAAGAACACCGCCAACGTAAGCATCGGCAGCAGTATATATTAAAGAGTATGTTGACACAACGCCTGAAGCAGATATTTTTTGACCTACAATTACGTTACCTGGTACAAAATGCATATCGCCATTTGGTGCAAGAACACCACCAGCATATGCATAATTGGCAGTATATACTAATGAATATGTAGACACAACACCAGCAGCAGAAACTTTTTGTCCTACTGTTGCGTTGCGTGGAACAAAGTGAATATCACCATTCGATGCAAGAACACCACCAATATATGCTATAGATGTTGTGTAAACTAATGCATATGTCGATACAACACCAGCAGCAGATATTTTTTGTCCTACTGTTGCGTTACACGGAACGAAATGAACATCACCATTCGATGCAAGAACACCACCAGCATATGTATAATTGGCAGTAGTGTACACCAACGCATATGTTGATACTGCACCGTATTGGGATATTTTTTGACCTCTGTCAGCACTATCTGGAACAAAATGAATATCACCATTAAGCGCAAGAACACCACCCCAATATGCACTAGAGGTTGTATACACCAATGAAAATGTGGACACTACAGCGTTTTTGAATGTTGTTCCTGCTGTAATACTTTTCATCCAGGATCTTTGGAGTCCTCTCCAAGAAGTCAACGTGGAATTAATTGATGAATCATCTGCTGTTGGAACAGTGCCTTGCACAACACTTGAAGGTAACGGTATGAATACATTCTTTGTTCCTGATGAAAAATTCACTTTGTCTGGAACATTAGCGGTTACATTAGATGATGAAATAATTAAATCTCTACTCAATGATGAAGCAAGTCTCTGTCCGACTGTCGTTCCAAAAGGAACGAAATGTAATTCACCTTGTTTATCAATAACGCCACCGTTATATGCTAAACTGCCAGTGGAAGCAAGTGAATATGTTGATACAACGCCACTAATAGATATTTTTTGTCCAATTCCTGTGTCATGAGGAATAAAATGAACTTCTCCATCGCGTGTTTGAATACCACCACGATATGCATTACTACCCGTATTTACCAACGAATATGTCGATACAACACCAGCAGACGATATTTTTTGTCCAACTGCCGCAAAATTCGGCACGAAATGTATATCACCGTTTGGTGCAAGAACACCGCCGTCATAAGCGCCAACAGTTGTATACACTAATGAATATGTAGACACAACACCAGCAGCAGATATTTTTTGCCCTCTGTTAGCACTTCGAGGCACAAAATGCACATCGCCATTTGGCGCAAGAACACCACTAGCATATGCACCAGCTGCGGTAGTATATACTAATGAATATGTTGATACAACACCAGCAGATGATAGTTTTTGACCTCTATTACCGACAAAAGGAACAAAATGAACATCTCCGTTACTATCAAGAACACCACCTCGATAAGCAGTAGCAGTTGTGTATACCAACGAGTATGTTGAAGAAAATATTGAGAAAAATTTGTTAAACTCTACTTGTTGTCCTACTGTAGCGGAAGAAGGAACAAATTGTAATTTATTTGCTCCATCTAGAACACCACCATTATAAGATAAAGCTGAAGTTCTTATTAATGTATATGTCGATACAACACCAGCAGAAGATATTTTTTGTCCTCTATCAGCAGAATTTGTTACAAAGTGTACGTCACCATTTGGTGCAAGAACACCACCACGATAAGCACCTGCTGCGGTAGTATATACAAGTGAGTATGTGGATACACCGCCAGCGACTAATAATTTTTGTCCTCTATTTGCATTAAACGGAATAAAATGAACATCGCCGCTACTATCAAGAACTCCACTGGAATACGCACCAGTAGTGGTATATACTAGTGAATACGTTGACACTACACCTGCGGACGATATTCTTTGTCCTCTTACCGCGTTATAAGGAATAAAATGAATGTCACCATTTCTGTCTAATACTCCACCAGAATATGCGCCAGTAGTGGTTAATACTAATGAATATGTTGATACAACACCAGCAGATGATATCATTTGTCCTACTCTTGCGTTATGCGGAACGAAATGAATATTTACATCATTTGATGTAAGAACACCACCGTCATATGCGCCAACAGTTGTATACACTAATGAATATGTTGATGTGATACCCATAAAATCCACTTTTTGTCCAACTTGTGCATTATAAGGAACAAAATGAGTATCCCCTAATGTGGTTTCATTAAACACTCCTCCAGAATATGCACCAGCAGTTGTGTATACTAATGAATATGTTGATACAACACCAGCAGATGATATTTTTTGTCCTACATCTACATTGAAAGGAACAAAATGAACAGCATTAAAATCATCCAAAACACCACCTTGATATGCTAACGATGTAGTGTAAGCTAAAGAATATGTGGTAGGATAAACATCTAATGTAGCATCAAACTGCAACTTTTGTCCTATACCAACACTATAAGGAATAAAATGCATTTCACCAAGACGATTTACCACACCCTCAAAATATGCACTATCAGCGGTATGCGTCAATGAATATGTTGATACAACACCGTATTGAGATATTTTCTGTCCAACTGTCGCACTATAAGGAACAAAATGAACATCAGCTTTTCCTGAAATAGTTGGCGCAAGAACACCGCCTGCATAACCATTTCCAGTTGTATACACTAGTGAATATGTTACAGGAACTTGATACATTGATACTGTTCCTATTCCTACCTCAAAAGCGTTACGATCTTCGATTGTGTAATACGTTTGATTATTATGACACACGTTCGCAAATGATTGATAACCTGAAACTGCGTAATCAAGTGTTACGTTTCCTGTTCCAGTTGTATCTGTTGTGATGAATGCTCTATCTAAAGCAACAAAAGCCATAATTTTTCTTTAAAGTTTGTTTAAAAATGGACTAAGACAAGCATTTACAGGCAAAGGATTAACCGAAAGCGTTGCAATTTTTTGTCCTACTACACCAGAAAAAGGCGCAAAGTATATATCACCGCTTGGCATAAGCGCGCCACCAACATACGCACTTGCAACAACATACGGCAATGAGTATGTAGATACAACTCCAGAAGTGGATATTTTTTGACCTCTATTGGCAGCAAATGGTACAAAGTATACATTACCATTTGGCGCAAGAACACCACCAGCATATGCAGTAGCAGTTGTGTATACCAACGAATATGTGGACACAACACCAGCAGCAGAAACTTTTTGCCCTATAGTTGCAGAATGAGGCACAAAATTTATATCTCCATTGACGGCAAGAACACCACCAAGATACGCAGCAGCAATACTGTATACTAATGAATATGTAGACACAACACCAGCAGCGGATACTTTTTGTCCTCTATTAGCACTATAAGGTATAAAATGTATGTCTCCATTTGGTGCAAGAACACCACCACCATATGCAGTAGCAGCCGTATACACCAATGAATATGTAGACACAACACCAGCAGACGATATTTTTTGTCCTCTGTTAGCTGAGTAAGGTACAAAATATATGTCGCCGTTCGGAGAAACAACGCCTCCAAGGTAAGCATCGGCAGCAGTATATACTAAAGAATATGTTGACACAACGCCTGAAGCATTTATTTTTTGACCTCTGTTAGCACTTCGAGGCACAAAATGCACATCGCCATTTGGCGCAAGAACACCGCCGTAATATGCACTAGCAACTGTGTGTAATAAAACATAAGTGGATGGAATACCCAACTTCGAAAGTTTTTGTCCTCTTACTGCGGAATGTGGCACAAAGTGTATGTCACCATTTGGTGCAAGAATTGCGCCAGCGTATCCACTGGCCACAGTGTAAGGTAATGTAAATGTTGATGCAATACCAGCAGTATTTGCATTATCATATGCATTTCCGCTTAAAGCACTTTGTTCTAATAAACCTCTAAATGATTTCCATCCTGATAAATTAGAATCAATTTCATTATTATCAAATGTTGGTACTCCACCGACAGCAATCGAATTTGGATATACGAGTGAAATATTTGCCGATGTAGTTAGATTGCTAGGTGATAGATAAATTGCTTGTCCGTTGTTCGATGAATCAAAAATTTTATCTCTTGTAATCGCATTTACTAAAACTCTTTGTGCTGCCGTAGCACTATGATTTGCAAATATAATTCCAATGTCATTGTTTGATGACAACGCTCCACCAAATAAACCAGCGGTTGATGTTACTGCTAATGGATATGTGGTAAATATACCTAAATTTTGATTAAATACAGTACCTACTCTTGCGCTATACGGAACGAAATGAACATTACCGTTTCTGTCCAATACTCCGCCAGCGTATGCATTTGTTGTTGTGTAAGGCAACAAAAACGTAGAACCCGAGGATGCTAACATTCCAACTGTCGCATTATGTGGAATAAAATATATATCAGAAGGTACGTTAGCATCATTTTGTATTATTACGCCACCAATGTATGCACCCGCTGTTGTGTATGAAAGAGCATAAGTAGATGCAGAAAGACTGCCAAAACCGATGCCATGATTGGAAGATAAGACCTGACCTACTTGTGCATTAAAAGGAACAAAATACAAATTGGAGTTTATATTATATCCACCCTGATATGCTCCTGCTGTAGTATACGCTAACGCCCAAGTTGTTGCAATTGTATTAGTGGTTTCAATTGTTTGTCCTACCGTTGCATTATATGGAACAAAATGAATATAGCTGGGGTCTGAGAATGAATACCCAACGCCAGTTTCAGAAAGATTTTCGACAATTCCGCCAGAATATGCACCAGCAACCGTGTACGCTAATGAATATGTTGATACAATACCAGCAGACGATATTTTTTGTCCTCTATTTGCATTAAACGGAATAAAATGTATTTCATTATTTCCACCAAGAACACCGCCTTGATATGCACTAGCAGTTGTGTATACTAATGGATATGTTGATACAACACCAGCGGAAGATATTTTTTGTCCTCTTGTAGCAGAAAAAGGCACAAAATGAATATCGCCATTAACATGCCGAACTGCACCAGAATATGCTGTGGTAGCAGTTGATGTAACGGCAAATGTTGTAACCAATGGAGAATTTCCACGATATGTTGCTTTTCCTATCTCCCATTCACCATTTTTAGGTTCAAGAGAATAATAAAACTCACTATTAAGACTTCCCGAATAATCGTAGTCGGTAAGTAAGAAATTTTTATAGCCTGCAATCGTATAAGGTTTATATCCACTATAAAATGGAAGTCGTTCATTGTCAGTATATGTCTGCTGCCCAAATGCACCCACGCTATTATAAGCAGGATTCACTGGAGATGGTGTGTTCGCAAGAACTAGTGTTGAATTGCCACCAGAAAAAGTATTTCCACGTGTTCTACTATTAAAAATTATTGTCATGTTATTTTATCACGCTACTAACGGCTGAGTGGGTTCTACGTTTCCAATTATAATACAACTTGTAGAACTAGTAAATATTACTGTTGCAATTCCTCTTGGAGAAAGAGGGGTGTGTGGAATATCATAATCGTGTCCAGCCACAAATGCATTTGTAATGCTACATGTTAATATAACATCAGCACTTGTATTATTGATGATTGTGATGACATCTCCATCCGCAAAAACTCCATCAGGAATAATAACTGATCCGCCTTCTTTTATACTTATATACTTTCCTATATCGGTTAAAGCTAATGTATACTCTGAAGTTTTTTGTCCATTAAATGGTATATTTCTGAAACCGACTGTAAAATTTTCATCTGGGAAAGTTGCGGTTCTGGATGCAGTCAACGTTTTTGGAGTTAATGACATTGTATATCCATCAGTTCCTGTTGTTGAACCTTTAAGTGATATACTATCATATCCTGCAGCTTGTTGTATTTTTATTCCGTTAGGATGCCTTATAGTAACAGCACCCGTAACTATTCCACCATTGTTCGCATCTAGTGAATTGTTTGCACGAATAAATGCAGAATTCGCATGATTGAATGCATAATTTGCGTGTAAATATGCACTGTTTGCTTGTATAAATCCAGAGTTTGCGTGAACAAAAGATGCATTAATTTGATCGAAACTCGAATTTGCGTGATCAAATGAAGAATTAGTTTTTATGAATCCGCTGTTTGCATGATTAAATGCATAATTTGCGTGTAAATATGCGCTATTTGCTTGAATGAATCCAGAGTTTGCATGATCAAATGCAGCATTTGCTTGAATGAATCCGCTGTTTGCATGATCGAATCCAGAATTTACGTGAATATAAGCAGAATTCGCTTGAATAAATCCAGAGTTGGCGTGAATGAATGCAGCATTTGCTTGAATGAATCCGCTGTTTGCATGATCGAATCCAGAATTTACGTGAATATAAGCAGAATTCGCTTGGATAAATCCTGAGTTTGCGTGATGAAAAGCAGGATTAATTCTTTCAGCAAGTTGTAAAAGATTTGCACCTTTTTGATACATCTCATTACCATAAACGTAAATGCTTGATAAGTTTCTACCAACCGTTAAGTCAAGTTGAATGGTTACATTACTTTTATTGAAATTTGTATTTCCAATATTTGCCGTATTTGAGCGAAGTGTATTAATATTCGCATGATTACGAACATTTAATGATGATCCTGCTCCCTGAATAAAAATGGCAGAATTGGCAATGAAACCACCACTCGTATTACTCGTTAAGTTATTAGCGACTTCAATCAGAGAAGAGGTCGCTGATAACCATTCAGTAAAGTTATTAGATGTTGAAAGTTGATTTATTGCCATTTTTTACAAACTTGTTATGTGATACCTGATGTTATGCAATAATTGGGCTCAAGAAACATTACTGTTGCAACTCCTTTTGGCAAAATATTTGCCGATGTGACAATCGTATCTTTGCCAGCTTTATATGCAGTAACTCCATAAGTGAGAACCACGTTTGCCGAAGAGTTATTTACGATAATTACCACATCGCCGTTCGAAAACGGTTGAGTTGAGTAATTTGGAATATTTATATAAGTTTGTCCAAACTCTGGAGTATTGTCAGAAACTTCAATAAATTTACCAATTTCAGTCGGATTAATTGTAGTACTCTCGTTGACTAATGTTCGAGATATAGGCACATTTCTAAAGCCTATTTCAAAAGTTGAATCTGAAAATTCTACAATTTTGTCAGCCGTAGTAAGACTATCACTCGTTAAAACGAAATCGTATGAAGCAGATCCGCCTGATCTACCTTTAAGTTCTATAGAATCTTTTAATAAATCATTTTGAGATTTAACACCATTGACAGCCAGAATTGTTGCAGCACCCGTAACTGTTCCACCATTATTAGCGTCTAATGAATTATTAGCACGAACGAATGCGGAATTCGAATGATCAAAAGTTGCATTAGCATGATCAAACGCCGAGTTTGTTTGAATAAATCCACTGTTCGCATTATTAAAAGCAGGCGCCATGTGAATCAAAGCATGTTCTACTGGTACATTCGCTACATTTATTTTAATAAACTGTGAATTTGCGTGAATAAATCCACTATTTACATGATCGAACGCAGCATTGATTTGTATAAAATCGCTGTTCGCATGATAGAATGTAGAATTTGTTTTAATGAATCCACTATTTGCTTGATTGAATGCATAATTTGTATGCAAATAAACAGAATTGGCTTGAATAAATCCAGAGTTGGCGTGAATGAATATTGCGTTTGCTTGAATAAATCCAGAATTCGCAGGAATGTAAGCAGCGTTAGCATGAATGTATAATGAATTCGATTGTACAAATTGAGAATTGGCTTGATTGAACGCCGCATTAGGTTGAATCAGTATTCCAATAACATAAAAATTTTCACTATGCGCTTCGTTTGTGGATAAATTTTTTCCTACAGTTAAATCCAATACAATCGATACATTGGATCCATCAATACTAGCGTTTGCAATATTACCAGTATTTGCACTGAGTGTATTGATATTCGCTAGAGTGTGAACGTTAAGAGAAGAGTTTGTGCCTTCAATAAAAATAGAACTATTTGCTAAAAATCCACCGTTAGTATTATCGGTAAGATTGTTAGCGACCGCAATTAAAGAAGATGTTGTCAGCAACCACTCTTCAAAGGTGTTTGCTGACGAGACTTGATCTATTTTCACGTTATGATTTTGCTACGAGTTGTCTTAACAAGTCTTTTATTTCTGAAACATCATTCTCTAATTGATTTACTTTATTTTCTATTTTTAAATTTTTTTCATTTTCTTTTTGTTTCATTTCTACTTCGGCTTGATAAGTACGAAATTCTTCTTTATCGATGTTAATTATTGCACCACTTTCGATATCGCGGTACAAACCTTTACGGTTTTCAATTTGAACGTATTTCATAATGTTTAATCTTGTTGTGTTGTAGTTTGAGCACCCTCAGACATAGGTAATGCAATAACACGCAGTTGTGCAAATTTTGGAACATCAACAGGTGTTGTTCCATACATAACCACTTTTATCGAAAATAAGATAAAATCATCTGCTATATTACCATCTTTTTTGAGATATGAAACTCTATTATCCGCAGTACCAGAACCATAACGACCAGGAGCATATACCGCTTCAAAAAAGTCAATTGGATTTTTAGAGAACAGATTTTGAGTTTCTGATAATTCAGTCATCAATTGATAGTCATTATCGTCAAAATTCGACGGATCAGTTTCAGATAATAATTTATAATAAACAAGAATTCCTGCACCAGGTGGACGATATGCATCCATGTAAACGCGGAGATCACCTGCATCAAAACCTGGCGCCAACTTAACACGTTTGGTAATATAACGAATAGCTGAATTACCTCCAACAGAAGAATCTTCACCATTGTATTCGGCTGTTGCTGTAACTGCACCTCCAGTTTCAGGCGCATTCATCGTAATTGTTGGCGATAGAATATATCCTGTTCCAGGATTCGTAATTTCAATGCGAATAATTTTACCACTTGAAGCTTCATAGATGCCAACGGCAGTTGCACCTTCCCCTTGAGCGCCTGCAGGAGTTGTTGAAGGGTAACTAAATGTAACTGTCGCATTTCCTGTATAACCTGAGCCTTGATTTGTAATAACAAATCCTGTATTCTGCAATGGCATGTTGTTAATTTTGTTTTCAATTGTCAACAAATTTAAACGTGTGACATCGATCATTGGAGAAATATCAGGATTTCTAGAAGATAATGATGCAATCAACTTAAATGTATCATTACCTGATACAGTATTCAAGATTCTTCTACCGTATCCATCAACACATTCATAATCAAAATTAGGCACGATTCTCAATGGTGGATGAGGTTCTCCTAATTCAGGTTCAGAAATAAAATCATAAGTGATAGTTGTGTTCAGAATAGCTGCATCAGTTGACATTACTTGTAAAAGGTCGAATGGAGTATTTGCTGAATATGGCGATAAATTCACATTAAAATTTGCGTATCCTTGTGCAGATGAAAACACTCTCTTTTGAATGCTGAACATGATGTCCGAAGTTTGATCCGCAGTCCATGTTGATCCGTTTTGCGACAAGAATAGAGAACCCGTATATGGTTGTTCGGATATCTTATTCTGAGTTCGAATATCCGTTGCACCTATTTCCGCAATATACGTTTCATATCCATTACTGTTTGAAACAAGGACAAACGAATGTTCTCCTGGTAAAAGAAGCACAGGAGTTTCAAACTTAAATTCGGTATACTTACTTGAGTCAGTCAAATCAGGAATATCGGTTATAGTAACTTTGTCTGGAGTTAATGTTTTTTCTGCAAAAGGATAAACTACAGCCGATGATGGATAACCATTAACAACAGGTCGAAGCTGGCATGTTACAGGAATGGTTGAATCTTTTGTTTTAAAGCAAACTCTAACCGAATCAATAACTACACCTTGAGGATATTGATTTGGATTAATTAGGAATGTTTGTGCAAGAGGATCATAGTATCCAATAACAACATTGTTCTGTTTTGTCGAACTTGTTGCCGTTTTAACAGATGAAGTTGTTGCGGAGAATTCTTCTGTAACTGTCGTTCTTGTAACTGAAGGCACAAATACTGTAATTGTTTGTTCTTGTACAGTATTCACTCTACCTTCAGAGTAGAATTTTGTATCTCCGTTTGATCTTGAATTTTCCACGTTATTAAATTCGTCATCAATCAGACGGAAAATTTTCTCTCCTGTTCTAAAAATATCAGCAGGTATAAAGAATACTCCCGCAGTCAATCCTTCTTCAGTTGTTTCAAGAGTTCCAATTGTGTAGACTGAAGTCGCGTCTGGAATTGTTCCCCATGAACCAGTGATTGTAACCACACGTGTGGATGTATCATAGCCACTGATTGTGGCAACTTGTCCTTCACCTTTACCTCTTAAAATTCTAATCTGTTTTCCTACAATATAGCTAGATGCGGCTGAATCTGTGTTTACTGCTCCGCCTGCACTATAAGCAAGAGTGATTGTGCTTGCACCGCCACCTAACGCAACACCAACTTGATGAGTCCATTTAAGAGTTCTTTCAAGTTCTCCCGTTCTATTGCCCTTTACTGCGATTCCGTGTGTTGCATATTGTAACCAAGAACCTGCTGTTGCGTCTGGATCCATATTCACAATGAATACGTTTTTACCACCTTGCAGTATGGCACCTCCTACTCCAATTTCTTTAGAAAATTTGTAGATATTTCCATCAGCTTCAGTAAACGTATCTGTTCCAGCAACGGTTGTTGGTTCCAGAGCATAGAAAGTTACTGTTTCTGCATCCGAAATTGTCGTTTTATATGACAGATCATTTTGTGTCATTTCAAAACGATTTGCTTTTGCGATTCTATCGTTGACATTTACATTGTCGAAGAACGCATTCAGAGTTGTAAATGGTTTAAACTTTTCAGCAAGTACCAATACTCTTTTTTCTCTCATGAACTGAACCACACTTATATCAACCAATCTATCACCCATTGATTGAGTTAATTCCACTGGAACAATTTGTTCCAAAATACCAGTTCTTGTTGCTTCTAAAGAAGATGTTTCTAAAGTTCTTTGTGTTGTGGTTGTAATTACATCTCCCGTAGCTGCTAATCCATTGCCACCAACCACACTGGTGCGTCCCGTTTTTTCAAAGTTAGCTTCTAACGCGCCTGATGCCCAACCTCCGTTAACATTTACAACATCTCTGGTTGTTTTAGTATCTAATACTTGGGACGTAGTTGTCCATGTAGTATTCCATGGCGCCCAAGTGGTACTTCGAATTGAAGACCACCCATCTCTTGCCGCTTCACCTCCAGATAAATCGATATTCTGAGCTTCTAAACGATTTTCTGATTTCCAAACATCTGAAGTTGGATCAAGCCTTACTGTTCCAAGGAAGTTTACAATATTAAACGGATTAATATTCATTGTCTTTGATGCTCGATTTTGCATGATGAAAGTAGTTTCAGTCGATGCAAGCATCAATAATGGTCCATTAATCTCAACTCCAGAATTCTCAACTGGTGAAGACTGTATTAATGTGGATGCAATATTATATGATCCGCGACATAAACGAGAAATTGTATCTATCGCGGCATCAAAGTCTGGTGAAATAATATCGGATACTTTTTTATTGATAAACGAATCTACTAAAACACCATTTTTAGGTCTAGATATGCCATTCGAATCACGAACATTACGATCATTTTTACTCAGAATAGCAAGTTCCGCAAAAGACAAAGATGTATACAATTCAAGATTTTGAATTCTCTTATCAAGTCTGCCAATATCTTGCATCGTATAACGTCTATGATTGTACGTTTGTATTAACGTAGATGATGTGAAAGTTAAATACGCTGGGTAAGTCAACACATATAACGTCATTGAATCCGCAGGCTCTTCAGGAACAACTGGATTAGATGCTGGAACACCTTGTAGTACCTGAAACTCTCTACTTTTGTTTAATACAACACGATCTATTCTAGGCAAATAATATTCATAGTCCATGAAAATATCTAATCCAGGTTCAGCAATTTGTGGACCAAGAACCGCTTCGTTTACACTTAAAACAAAATTATTTGCAAGATAGTCCGATGTTACGTTGGTAACAACAGCATTTGCTCCATCAACTCTAACTGGGCGAAAATCTAAGTAGTCTCTTAGATTTCTTGATTTGCCGTCCTGTGAACGATAATTAGGAATATTTCCATAATCAAATCCTGTTCCACCATCTTCATGTCTTCCGCCTCTTGTGTATGAGTCTACATCAAAATATCCAGAACCGTTTGACGTAAATCTATCGTAACGAATAAGAAGAGGACCACGTGGAGGATTTTGCCCCGGCTTCAACACGATTCCTGACCAGTCGTAAAATGAATCTCTTTGACCTGTGTCTAAAGAATAACGAGATGTTACATTCGAATAACTTCCCGAATTGTAGTTGGATGTTGTAATTGCTGTGCCGTTAAAATCAAAAACAGCATTAATTGAATAAACATCTGTAACATAAAGATGTTGTGGAATACCAGGTTTTCTCTGAACAAAAGATTCATCGATGATTGTTTGACAGTCGAACGGTGAAACGAATGCTGAAGTATTACCAGAGAAGATTTTATACGGTTTTCTAGCTGATGTTGGGTCGACAAGAATTGTATTAGCTTTTACAAAAGTTTTTGTTTTTGACGTAGGAATAGAAGAACTTACAACCGCATAAATGTTTGCAGTCATATTTTCTCCAGCATCCACACTTATTGTTCGTGAAGGTGTGTCTACAGAAAATTGCTGCGCTGGTATAGTTTTTCCTAACGCATGATGAGATCCTGAACCAGGATTAGTAACAACTATCTGATAATATCTTTGTTTAGAATCAATTGTTGTTGCATCTTGTATTGTTTCTCCAATTCCAAGTGAAAGCGGCTGCGACACACCAGAAACAAATGATACGGATTGAAAAAGTTTTCTGTACGCAAAAGAAAAATCTCTAATTGTATTGTCTGCAACAAAAGCTTCGCCTATTCTAATTAAAAGAGGCTCTTTACCAGATTCTGCAATATATGCAGGCTGAAACATTCTATTATTTTTCAGCGACTCATCTGTTGTTCCGATTTGTTCAACTTTACTTAATGGAGAAATATTTGCTGATGCAACTATGGCACCTGACGTGTTTCTAACAATCACAGATTCCGCATGTATTAAACCACCAATAATCTGGAATCTTACAAGTCCATTATTCATTGCAGTAACAGTGTCACCACGGAAAACTTTACCACCAGCCGTTGTTGATTGTATGGTAACGTCTTGATCTGCCGAACTTACTATAAGTTTTGTGAGATTATCTTCGGCTGAACCAGCACCCTGAGGAACACCATCAATCAGTTTAATGGACATTCCTTTGTATATGCTTGTATTTGATGGAAAAAGACTAGGAAGCTTAATCGTTGTGGCTGTACAACCAGCTCTTGTATTACCAACTAAAGGAGAGGAATTAAGGCTGGTTACATATAACTTATAAATGTAATTATTACTATCAAGTGTATTCGAAGAAACGCTATAGAAACTTTGAAGTTTAATTTTACCTGTTGCAACAACCGAGTTTGAAATGTTTGCTCTATTCATCGTAGCTAACGATGAACGAACGAGTGGAAATGATTCTCCAGAATTGTAGATAGAAAATTCTACATTTCCATACTGATTCGTTGCAAAATTTCCAAACATATTGTTTGCAAATAAGTAATATCCGTAATCTACGTCAATTCTTTTATTTGTAATTGTTTCCGTTGTTCTAGGTTTAGGAACAGTTAGTATAATTGGAGCTGATGTTTGAAATTCATATCCTTTAACATATGCTTTTCCAGAACCTAAACTGATATTAGCATATGCATTATTTGCCGTACTGTCAGTCAACTCTAGATTAAAACTTTTAACGATATAATCACCAGATTCATCCAATGTTCTTCGCGCAAATTCATCTCCAATAGCAGCATAAATTGGAGTCTGAACAATATTTTTAGGATTACCTTCTTCCATAGTTCCTAACTCAATGAATTGAGTTAGGTCACTACTATCAATTGGACGTGTGTTTAATTGGAGAGAAACTTTGTAACGATCTGCGCCTGGTGCTTGGAAATTTGATGAACCCTGTGCTGGATCCAACAGTGAAGTGTCTTCTGTATAATCGATTAAACTTTCACTAACTTCGAATCCAATAATTGCATTTCCTGTGCGATCATACTTATTAACGGCAACACTTTGTGGTTGACTTTTAATGAAAAGTCCATCATAATAGAAAATACCTTCATTCACAGAAAACGCTTGACAATTTCCTGTTACACTAGTTGATGCCAAATTTGCATAGAATGTTGTGACAGTAGGATCAGTATTTGATGTATAGATTGTTTCACCATCTACAAAGCTATCTCCGTATAATTGATTAATAATGAACGTAATCGGTTCATTCAATGCAGGTTCAGCACCGTAAGATTTTAAAACATACGCACGTTTAGTGTTCGCTGTATTAATAATTACTTGTTTATCGAAATTGGTATATACAATATCTTTACCAAAATATGTTGAGGATACATTTAAATATGCTGTATTTTGAATTGTTATTTGTCCACCACTAACAATCGAACCTGTTTTGAAAATATGATCGCCAAATTTTTTGATTTGATCCTGTAAAGTGCTTTGAAGCTGCGTCAACTCACGCGCTTGAACAGCATTTCCTGGCTTAAATAAAAGACGATAATAATTTTTATTATCATTGAAATCGTCGTAATAAGGATCAGTATTAAAATTTGTAAGTAATGGCATTTATTAACCTTTAAAATCTAACAATAAGTTTGATGTCTTCAGCTTGACCGTCTGCTCTTTGTATCTTTACAGCATTTTCTGTATAAAGAACATCTCCAGAATATGGTTCAAAATCAGGATTTTGTATCGATACAACTAGGCGATCCACTATACCAGAATTTGCTCCATACAAAGGAAATCCTGTCTTAAATGTTCCTACTACGTTCGTTAATCTTATTGTTGTTGTGGTTTGATCTAAAACAAATCCATAAGCGGATGTAGTTTCATAAGACACATCATTCTGAAAGCCTTGATAAACAAATTCACCTAGTGAATATGCAGCACCAGCGGTTAGTGTTAATGATGTAGCTTGTGATATTACAGGACTTGCGTTCAACGGCGCGACAACGCTTTCCTCTCCATATTTATATGGGTTCACAAATATTCCAGATTGTCTAAATGTTGTATTTGCTGGTATTTTTCCATTTTCAGTAGTATCAATTTCACCAATTCTAGATGAAATCATCACACTGTTAGCACCCAATTCTTTAGCTGGATTTTTTGCGTGTCCATTTTTCATTGCACGAATAACACGCAAAGTTGCATCTGAACCTGTTCCAAATACGTAAGCATTTGCTCTAGAATAGTTTGTGCCAATTGTAGTAACGGTAACTTTTGTCAAATAACCATTTGAGTTAATTGTAGAAGATGCAACTGCTCCACTTCCATTACCATCTACAAAAATCCTAGTTGTAATTGAAATTTGATTTGCCGTTGTATTACCACCACCAGAACCAGTTGTAGCTAAAGATAATGATATGTTATTGTTTGGAGTATCAACGGTAGAGATAAATGTTTTGGGAGCAATGCCTGTGCCAGAAACGAACATGTTTGCAGCAACATTAGTTGTATTTGCTAATCTTAATATGGTACATCCAGAAGTAAATACTGGAATTACTGAAACATTATTTTCATAATATCCAAATCCTGAATTTTCAACAACAATGGTTGTCAACTCTCCTTCCACAATACCCGAACCACTTACTGAATAATCGAGTTGAGCATTGCTTGTTGGTACAGGAATCCATAAGTCTGTTAAAAATTTATTCGAAGATTTAACATTAAACATGTATTTCCAAATGTATCCATCCGAAGTTGAAATACATCCGTTAGAAACAGAATAATCACCTGTTGGCTCTACAGTGGAATTTGCGGATAAGTTATTTGACAAACACTTATAAACACTTCTGTCTGATGTATACACGTACATCGGCTTGACGTTTATAGCATCATCGTAAGATAATAATTTGTCTTGTTCAATTAAATCGTCGTATTGTTTGTATTTTGTATTTGCTGTCCAATCTACCAATGGTATAACAAGCTCTAAATCATTGCCGGTAATTTTTTTTGCGGCAATCATATTTTCCCACACTAATTTATCGTCTTGTGTACAATCTACGGTAACGGTAGGAACTTCTTCGTTTACGTATGCAAGAGGTCTTGCAATGTAGACATATCCCACTTCAGGTTGTGGTTCATAGAAAGACTCTTTAAACTGAACTGCCGCTATATAAGGCAATTTTTTAGATGTTACTGAAGGCATGATTATTATCTATTATGGTATTGGATTGTTACTGTTCAATATGTAAACCAAATTAGCAAGTCGATCAATAGCTATTTGTATTGTTGCCGGTGGTGATGTATCCCAAATAATTGCACTTGCCGCTGTGTAATTGTACGATCCATTTGCAACATCAAACGCAGAGTTTGCGTGAGCATATCCGCTGTTCGCGAATCCTGAAGCCATATTGGCAATTTCGAATCCAGCATTTGCATGTATGAATGCAGAATTCGTGTCGTGGTATCCAGAGTTTGCTTGAATGAACCCTGAATTCGCATGTAAGAATGCCGCATTAGCATCGTGATATGCAGAGTTCGCTTGAATAAACGCGGAATTCGAATGATCGAATCCACTATTAGAATGAATAAATCCAGAGTTTGCGTGAATAAATGCTGCGTTAGCGTATTGACCTGTTGAATTCTGTGACTGATAACTTGAATTGGCGTGATTAAAAGCCGCATTAGTTTGTATGAATCCTGAATTGGCGTGAATAAATGCACCATTGGCCAAAGTAAATGCCGCGTTAGCATATTGACCTGTTGCATTCTGACTTACGTAAGCAGCATTTGCATGATCAAACGAGGAATTCGTGTGAACGAACGCTGCATTCGCTTGAATGAATCCTGAATTTGCGTGAATAAACGCAGCATTAGCATAACTTGACGCTGAGTTTGATACATGACTAGGAGTATTTGCCGATATTGCTGTTCCGTTTCCAGCAAGAAACGCAGAATTGGCGTGAATAAACGCTGAGTTGGCATGAACAAATCCAGAATTTGCGTGATTGAATCCAGCGTTCACACTATGGTAAGACGAATTCGCTTGAATGAATCCTGAATTGGCGTGATTGAATCCAGCATTTGCATGTGTAAATCCTGAATTGGCGTGATTAAACGCCAAATTAGCTTGTCCCTGAGTTACGTCAAGTAATGTGTCTAGAGTAAAAGCAGACATCTTTCTGGAAACTGGTGTTCCAGATTGAATGTCTGTTACCATAAAAAATGTATTTTTTGTATTGGAAGATGGAGAGGTTAACTCTGTTAATTCCGATAACTTAACTTTTGCCATTTTAAATTCCTAATTTCTTCTATTTATTCTATTATCAAATCGAATTCTTGTTCTGTCTCAATAATTTCTCCATTTTCCGCAGTCAAATAAATTTTTGGAACAGCAGAAAAAATTACCGCAGTCTGTGCGTTCGCAGTTTGACTCCATGAAACAGGATCAATTGTAATTATAGCATTAGCTCCAGCAGAATTTGGAGTTATTTTTGGGGTATAATAATATTTTCCAACACCCTGGAGAACGCTATCGCTATTTACTGTCAGTTTTCGAATAGCTCCATTTCCAGAATAAACTTCAACCAACACGTTAGCTGCTGTATTCTGCTCAACAAATCCAACAGTAATTACTGCGTTTGTCGAGGCATTTGCTACGGCACTCAAAGTAAATGCAGCATTTACAAAAGTATTACTGTTTGCTGTAACAAGAAAACCTGCCGTTTGTCCCGAATTTGCTGAAGAAGAAACTGTCAATTGAGCAACATTTTTTGTATTCGCATTGTAACCAATTGAAAGAATCGCAGGAGTTGTTGGAGTTTGAATTGCACCTGTAGTTGGATCTAAAATACCTACGATAATAATGTCTTGTCCGTTTGCATATAGACCTATGTCAGTTACAACAGTTTTATTAATTCTACCTGACGCATCAACTCCGATGAGACAGTTTGCAGGATTATTTGCAGATTGTTGATTGGTCGAAAACACCACATAGCCTGCTTCTTTATCAGCAACGGGCTGTAGATATCCCTCTCCACCAGAAATAATCAAAACTTGTGTTACGGAAACAGGAGTAACATTTGGTGTAACAGTTATTGGTGGAACAGAATATAATCCAACGTCGGTAATCACGACAGAATGCATATTAATCACACCGTTTGCGGGATATATTTGATAAGTTGCATTTGCCTTTCTTACTGGTATTCCTCCACCAAAAACCAAATAACCATTAGCGATACATGTGCCAGCATATATGTTAGTTGCTGTATTCGATACAACTGATATGATTGATTGCGGAGTTGTATTTGATACAGCAGTTGGTGCGGTAGAATATACTCCATTATCAGTAATATCAATCTTACGAATTTTTCCTCCTACAGGCATCATTTGTACAGTAAATACTGCGTTGCCCGTTTGAGGAAGTGCGAATGGAGTAGTTTTATATAATCCTCTATTTAAAACTGTGACGTTGACTATTGCACCTGTCGAATTAACAAAGACTCTTGCATTCGCACTAATGTTATCTTTGTCTGGACTTACAAAATTAATGTAACCGTTAGCTCCGTGTGCAAACGAATTTGCAGTAATTGATATTACTTGTGCAGAATTTGGATGAAAAACTTCAATACTTGCTACCGCAGAACGACTTGGACTTCCTCCAGAGAAATTTATAATCCCGTTAGAGTGTCCAAGTCCGCCACTTGGTGCAGTAATTGTAAACATCACATTAGATTCTGCGTTTGTAGTTGCTGTGAACACTTCATTATTTTCATAGTACCTTAAACCAGCAATGTTTGCGAATATAGGATAATCTGTTGAGTATGCTCCGTTTGCCTGTACCTCAACATTTAAAACATAACCTTCCGTATTCACATACACTCTTGCATTTGCCGCACTATATTGTGTACCAACATTCGCATTTGATACTGTGTTTGTGGTAAATGTAATGAAGCTATTTACCGTTCTTGAATGTGCATTCACATCGACCATTCGAACTAAAGTTACCACTTTAATGTCTGACAAAACGACATTCGGACTTGAGTTCGGAACAGCAAGTGTTGGATCAGTTTGATAAAGTCCCGAATCAATTATAACAACAGTGTTAATTGAAGTATTGGGATGAACTATGAGTTGTACATTTGCATCTCTTAATGGACTTCCACCAGAAATTTGTAACCATCCGTTTGAATATCCTTGACCGCGATTCGTTATCGTAATTCCATTGGCATATAAAACTCTATGTGGATTTGTGTCGGGAAGTGCAATCGGTTTATCCGAGTAAAGACCTCCAGACACGAAAGTTATATTTCTTAATGCGCCGTTTGATGCGTGAACTTCAACATTTGCCACAGATCGAATTGATTCATCTGTACCAGAAAATACAATTGAACCGTTCTCATAACCTGAACCTGGATTTGAAATAGTTAGACTTGTTACTTGACCACCGCCATTTGAGAACACCAAATAACCGTTTGAGTATCCTGAACCTACATTTGCGATTCTCAGATTTGATACGTTCGACTCAGTTACAATTTTAGTGTTGCTTACGATGTGAGATACTTTTCTCAGTTCTCCATTCGCTGCAATCGATGAACCTATTGTGAGAATACCTGTGTCATACAAAACATTGAATTTTGTATTTGAACCAACAACAATTGCACCGCCATTCGAAACATTAACTTTACCTGAAAGTGTTGTCTCTTTATTTCTTTCAACTTCAACGTCAGTTAATTCAACGATGTTTTGTTTGTTGTAAAATGCGTAGTTAATTAATCCTACAGGATGCAGCAATTGTTTAAGCAAACTCTTATATTTACTGAATTCTATCTGAGATGAGATAACATACGAATAGTCTACATAAAAATCTTCACCCTGTATTTTTCTTTCAAAACTGGACAAAAGAGAATCTGTCGTTTTCCAATTACCTCCACTAGATATATACGTTCTTTCAATTTCAACATTTCCCGTAGCACTACCATCTCCACCAGTTATCGATACGGATGGAATGTATTGATATCCTGAACCTGGATCAATGACTTGTATTGAAGTAATTGCACCATTACTTGCTCCAAATCCTGCGACCGAAAGTCTTTCATTATCTCCTAATAATGAATCGACTTGAATAATTGCGCCAGAACCTGTTGATGAATCGACTGAAATTGATGGGAAATTATTTTGGGTATATCCATAACCACCAATTGGCCATCTATTTTGAACTCCTATTTTTCTGTCAGAAGTTGAGTATGTAAAAGTTCCAGAAACTGTGGCTAATGTATCAGTTACGATTGCAACAATTAATTTTGGTTCATTGTTAATCTCTACTGTATCGCCAACAAATAACTCTTTTGTGAAAAATGTTCCTGTTCCTATAATCTCATTACAAGCCGATAAAATATTTGCTGTTCCCTGTATTCTGGCGTTCGCAGAAACGATTTTTTGAATATAACCATTCGCTGCAATTTTACCTACGGTTGCAGCAGCATGTTGACCATATGTGCCTAAAGGATTTGGTCCAAATATAACTTCATCTCCAATTTTGTAATTTAATCCACCATCAATAATTCTATAACGATCAATTGATTTTAAACTTTTTGAAAATCGATAAGGAGCATTTGCACCATACAATGCACCCGATGCGTCCAGAACAGTCGAATCTTTTTGATTTAGTGGTAAAGTTGAAGAAAGAACTGCGACGTTTGATATTGGTCCAACTTGAAGTGTAACATAGTTAAAAACTGTGTTAAGCGCATTAGCAGCACTCACGTTTGACTTTAAGAAAACAGCGCCAAAGTTGGAACTGTTAATGTAAACATTTCCACCAACATTTAAACTTAAATTCGATATGACATCAGGTGATACTGTAAGAGTATTTCCAGCATTTGCTCCTGACGCATCTATCGCATCAACAAAAAGTGTGAAAACGGTAAAAGCACTATTTCCAGTAACAGAAATGGGAGAAGTTGTAGTAAAGCCAGCTCCACCATGATGGATAAGAACACTATCTGCGAAACCAGAAGAAACACTTTCTACTGTCCCGATTGCGTTTGTTTTTGAATTGCCGCCATAGACATAAACAAGATCACCAACGCTATAATTATTCCCGGAATCGACTACATTGATCTTTTTTACGATTGAATATGTCGAAGCACGAACATCAACTATTACATTATTTACTTCATCAACAATGGGTATTGATACTTCTTCACCATTTAAAAATGATCCGCGTAGAGTGTTTGGATTGATGAGTAAATCAATAGGAAGACTTAATGTAAACGTGTCGGAAGATGTTCTTCTAATCGCATCTTCAATAATGGCATAAGCACCTGAAGATACTCCCACAACTTTTCTATTACCTAAAACAATTGGATTTAGATTTTCATATCTTACTTTTACAATAGAATTGTTGGCAGGAATATTTAAAAATACTAATTGACGATACTCTTTGTTAATATAATAGTCAACGTCAATTGTTTTCAAAACATCATCGACATAAACATTTATTTCTTCAGGTTCTATTTTTCCTACTAGATAAAAAACTCTAGTTGTTCCGTCTGCAACGTAACGACTGAAAACATCATTATTGATTCTAAGTTTACTATCTACTTCCCATTTACTTGCGGATGCACGAAGAATGCTATTTCTAGGATAAAGAACTTCAATATCTTTACCATAAATTAATTGAAAAAGAAGTTTAAAAGAACTTTCGGCACCTTTGGAACGATATATGTTTGCCAAATGCTTAAACAACAAAGCTTTGTTTGACTGAACTTCAACTGGAATTAATGTTGCAAAAGTATTATAAAAGCTTCTCTCAAACTTCTCAATTGATTCATCAACATCACGAATATCTCTCAGAGATTTTGCGGTTGAAATTAGATTATTTGAAGTCGCTGAAGTGTTTGCTTGAGTTTCCAAAAACTCATAATATGCTTTTACAAACGCAACAAATTTTGGATGATCGTCCCTAACAAATTCTGGAATTTGCGTTTCAATAAGTACCGATGTTTTTAAATCAGAAATTGACATCACTTATACTCTTATATTGTCTCTAAAGTTGTGCTAATTGAAGTTGGATCGGCCGCATCTAACGTAAGAATAGTATTCTTTGAAGAACTTATAATATCTTTTTCCGATTCAATCGAAACACGAATTAATCCATCGACAGAATTGACATCTTTAATAACAATATTTGAAATCGAAACTACACCAGTTTCGTAATTAATTTCTCCAGCATTTGAATTAACCACTTGACGTTGAGCAAAAGAATCGTAGTAAACAGTTCGGATTGTTCCTATTTTTCCATCAACTATCACAACACCTGTTGCTCCTGATCCACTTCCACCAACAATTGAAACTGTGGCACGTGTGTAGTCGATTCCTCGATTTACAATCTTTATACTTTCAATTTTTCCGTTTACAATTACCGCTGCCGCATTCGCACCAACACCATCACCAGATATCGTAATTGTTGGTTGAGTTATATATCCTGTTCCAGGATTCGTAACTTGAATTGATGAGATTCCAGAAAAAGACTGAGGAATTTCATCAAACTGGACCGAACGATCTATACCATTAACATCTGCAACAATAAAATACGTTGAAGTTAATTTGTTACCAATTGTGCCTCTACGTAAAGGCACATTAAAATTAATTGTGTATGGAGTAGAAGCCGTTAAAGTTGGATTAAATCTTTTTTCTAAACGAACATTAACACTTGAACCAATAATCGAACTTTGATCAACTTTATCTATAGAATCTTGGACTTTGGATAAAATAAATTGCGCGGCAAATTTATCCAAGTTAGTTGTCTTATATGTCAATATCGCATTACGAATCATGGTCTTAATTTCATCTTCCGTTTTATTTGTTTTTCTAGAATAGTATCTAACGGTTGATGCTAATTTTAAGTATAAGTATTCTGGTTCACTAATAATCGCTTGAATAGCAACAATCGCTTTAGGTCTAATAATTTCGTCTATAATTTTTTGTTTTTCAGTTTCAGACAAGTAATAATTTTCTTTTAGTTTTAGTGCTATATAAACGATTCCGAACTTTGGTGGAGATTCATCTTCACCACCCCACACGGAAATAGAGTCTATAGGCGGATATTTCTTTGTAATGTATGCTTCATAATCAGAAAAAGTTACCAAACGATTTTGAGATGTATACAAAAGAGGTGCAGCAAATTTAATGTTGTCAACAGATTCTCTTTCAGCTCCACCAGAAGCTTCACTTACTGGATCAATAATAAAATCTGAATGAGATTGTCCATTCGAATCAACTAATGTCTGTGTGGCAATGAAGTTATTCGCTTTATTTGAAACTTCTCCATTTGTAACAAGATAATTAATATTTACAACAGCACCATCTGAGAGTTTTTTACCTATAATATTGTCACCAAAGTAAATTGAATATCTCTGTGCTTTATCTTCTTGTAGATAAAAAACTTTTGATTGAGTCGATGTATTACTTGAGTCGTCGGCTAAATTATAGATTTCAATTTCGGTATTAGATACTGAAGGTTGAACGGTTACTGAAATGGTTGTGGTGTCCGCTTCCGCATCAGGCAAAACAAACACTTGTTTAGGATTAGAAGCTTGATCGTGAACATACGAGTAAGTTACTAACTGTCCTTCATGAATCGGTATGTTAAAGAAAGAAAAATCATTATTCGCTTTAGTAACTTTTAACTCTTGTAGTGTTACGAATCCATAACTGACTCCATCAATTTGTTCTGATAAAAATCTAAATCCTTTTGGAATCGTCATTGTTGATGCAACATTTGACGCGGTATTTACTGTAAAGTTAATTAACGCTCTTGGCGCTTTTCTAGAATAAGGTATGTAACCTAAAGTTTTAGCTTGTGATATTACCGAATCGCGCAAAAGTGCTGTGTCAAGAAAAGCCTCGTTGGCAATCATGTTCAAATAATACGCTTGATAATGTGTGTTATATGCAAGCACATCAAGCAAAATATTCAAACCAGATCCTTCAAAATTATAGTCAGTAAATTCGGATTGCTGATTTAAAAATGTTTTTAAGTTTTCCTTGATTGAATCAAAATCAAGTTCGGTTACTCTTAGACGGTCTGCCATTTTTATCTAATTCTCTCTAAAAAGAAATCAATCGTAACTGGATTTGGATTGTTGATGATAAAAAAAGATAAAGAAATACTATATCCATTATCTTCAGGATATCCTGTTGCGCTGATACTTAAAATACTTACTCTAGGTTCATAGTTTGAAATTGTGTCATTTATAGCTGTTTTAATTTGTTCTGCCACAATTGGATCAACATTTTCAAATAATAAGCTTCGTAAACCACTTCCAATTTCTGGTCTGAAAGGTTTTTCGTAATAACTTAAAGACATTAAATTTTTTACGGAATTGATTACTGCATACTCATTAATATTTTTTGTAACGTCTTTTTTAATAGGATGCATGTTAAAGTTCAAATCAAGGTCTTTAAAACCTCTTTCCGAAGAAATTTTTGGATTCGATGTTGTGATAGTGGTAGCCATTTATTATTTATTCAACCTCCAACAAAAACATTTTCCGATCCTTGCGCTACTGCTGTACATCCAGTGACAGGATCTCCGACTCTTCCAGCTTGAAGACCTTCAACATAAACAGTCGATGAGCCTTTTGTTATAGGTGCCACATGAACAGGACAAGGAATTCCTGGAACAGGAAGTAAATGTGGTGTATTAATATGAGATTGACATGACCATGGTCTACCGTTCACAAAAACGCTACCTGAACCTTGCGCTCTTGATGGCGGTGAACAATGTGTTACGTCTAAATCTCCTACTCTTGTTGCTGCTGGCATTTATGAAAATACTCCTACGTTACTGCGGGGCAACTTAGTTACTTTCATATAACTTCCAGTATTCGGTGTTACACGACCCGCGCTTGTTGAAACTGACAGATAACAATTACCTGATGTAATGGAATTTGTTATAACAAAAGCTTTAATATTAAATGCGTAGAGTGTATTATCTGTCAAAGAAGGTGTTACTGGAAGAGTGAATGGATCAGCGGTGCCAATTATTCTTCCTGCTGTACATGCGGCAGCAACAACGCTTGCTGCACCACCAACGTATGTTGCGTTTACTAATTGAGGATTTACGCCAGAACCAGCACCCGAACCACTTCTAAATCGTATATTAAATGTTACAGTACCCGCTGTTATTTTTTGAAAATATAGCTGCCATTCTATTTCATATGCACTGTTTGCAGTTAGCATTACACCGTTGCTGTTACCCATGAATGGCAATTCTGCTGTGCTTATAAAACCACCCGCACCAAATATAGTGTTTGATGTTAGATATCTAAATTGTGTTGAAGGAACATAACCTACTCCTTGTGTTTTATCGACTGTGGCGTATAAAGAATTTTTATTGAATTGTATTGTTCCATTCGTGCTAACAGTAGAAGGGCTGCCTGACCATGCGGTTGTAGTTAAATCCAAACCTGTTGTACTCAAATCTCGTATAATAACATTTACGGTATTTGAAACGTTAGTGTAAACGTTACCCGAAATCACATTTGTAGTAACAAAAACATTGCCAGCGACAACATTACCTGTGCTGACATTTACACTAACAAAAACATTACCAGCAATAACATTACCTGTGCTGACGTTTGAATTCGATGTCACATTTGATGTAACAACATTATCCAATCTTTGTTCAAGATAAGTAAAGTTTGTATCTAAATCTCCTAGTCCTACAGAGATGCTTTTGTCTGCAAAAGTCTTTGGTACTGTCATTTGTTTATTCCGCTGTCCATTTAACTTCTTTTCCTAATGCGTTTGTCCAAATCACAGGTTTTCCATCTGCACCGCCAGAAAACACGGGAGAAAAAATAAAAGGATTTGTGTTACCATAATACGATTGTAAGTAAGATGTATGGTTTCGTATATCATTAAGAACGATTTGATTAATAGTAAAAGTTTCAGTAAGTCCTGAAGTGATTCCAGTATATGTAACTACTATGGTAAAAGTTCGTGTTACGCTTGTTATATCTGATGGCTGATAAAGTATAATATTTTTATTAGGTAAAATGTTACTTAAACTTATGACTGTTGTTGCCGTTTCAGTTTTGGTGCTGCCTTCTTTTGTAATGAATTTTGCTGAATCAGAAAAACCTTTTTGATAAAAACCAGAGATAATAAAACTATCTGCCGTTTCTCCAGGAGTTATCTTTAAATCTGGTTCAGTATCGCCAGACAAGGTTGCACTTATTCCTGTAACTTTTTCAATTATATAAGTTCCACTTCCACCACCTCCACCACCTGCGCCAATTACTCCTGACTGTACACCTTTTGCAGTAACCGTCAAAGTAAAATTTTTATTTCTCAGCGCATCAGGAAATCTAGGCGGAAAAATTTCAATTGCCATTTGTTTCTCGTTTTAACAACTCCTGTAATCTATCCATCCACGAATCTATTTCTTCATGTTGTTCATGTGTGTGCGGCGGCTCTGGTGTTTTTGGTAAGAACTTAATTAAGTTATCAAACTTATCTGGAATGTCTTCGTAACGTGTATAAGTTTTCAGTTCGCCATTCAACAATATAATAAATTCGTGATCCATTTTAGTTAATATCAACTCTTGGTGCAGTAAATTTCATGTTACCTCCTGATTCAATCGTACATGATCCACCAATTTTTGCAGAAAAACTACCGCCTGTTTGCAATGAACAACTGCTTCCAATTTTCACTGTTCCTGATCCACCAACATCAGCGGAAAGATTACCGTTAACTTTTCCTGTTAAATTTCCTTTTACTGTAGCGTTTAAATTTTTTCCAACTTCTACCGTAGCATTTCCATCGATATAAACAGTAACATCGCCTTTAACATATACTTGTTCATTTCCAATCACAACCTCAAATTTATTTCTTTGTATTCGTTCAGCACGATCACCTTCTGGTCCCCATTCAGTATAAGAACCTGAGCGATGATAAAGATGAACTCGCTCTGCGCCTTTGGTATCATCAAACTCTAGTGCATGTCCTGATTCGGATTCATACACATTGTTATAAGGATACTGTGCTTTATAATATGGGTCTGGTTCTACTTTAGATTCTTTTTTTGATTTTTTATCTTGTACAATCTCTGATGGATATTTTGCATCGTTTCTAGCCAAACGTGATGTTGTTGGCTCATCTAATTTTCTTGGATAATTTTTAGTACTTTCTTTGGGCTTTACAGGCGCATTTGATAATTCAGATGATGTTCTTGGATCATTAAAGCCGTCTTTTGGATTTGCAGCTTTTAAAGGTATGCCAGGAAACATACCTAACATCACGGGTTCTTGTGCGTTCTCACCATCAAGAAAAAAACCAAACACCATATCTCCTTCACGAGGAGTATAAACATTCGGCATGTTTATTGGAATGCTAGGTGTTGCCCAAGGTAAAGCATCTGTTGGTAATTGCATTTTATTTGGATTATGCCAACCTATGCAACGTACTCTACAACGACCAAGTTTTATAGGATCTTTACGATCTTCAACCACACCTGTCCACCAGATAAAACCATTTTTACCTGCAAAGTCTTTTTGTTCTGAAGGATTAATCATTATGTCTTATATGATTCGTTATAATCACCAGCAATTTTATTTTGATCTGGATTACTAACAAAAGTTCTTTTATCGTTTGTAGAATCTGTCGCAACTTCAATAACTGTAACGTGTTTTGTTAAGCCGAGTATGTGCCGTGTTCCAGTAATTACATATTTTCCACTTACCGAAGTATCTTCTTCTGATTCTTGACCTTTAGAATGTGCACCGAATCCAGATGTTTCGAAATTTACATTCTTACCTGAAGTTAATTGAAAATTACCTGGCATAACTATTTTCAATCTTCTCGTCATTAAATTACCTAATATTGACCGTCTTTGTGCTATTATCTGCTCATAAGGTTCATTTTTTGATATCGACGTTGGATCATTTTCTTTCACATAACTACTTTTACCTCTAATCTGATTATGAATATTCATCGCTTGTTTCGTATCATATGAAGTTTTGGTAGTGGTCAATTTGTCTCTGTTGTGTATTTCAGTATCTAAAGGGCTTTTATTTGCATGATCTACTAACTTATACACATCATCAAAAGAAAATTGTTGACTGCCGAAACTTCTAGTGATGGGATCGAAGCCTAAAAATTTACCTGAATTAACTCCATCTTTCATTCTATCTAAAAGATCGAACTGCGACAGAACCTCAAAACTTCTTGCTTGACTCATTTCATAAAATTCATTACCATCATCAACATTTTTAGGAGTAAAACTAATATTGATAATAGGATTTTTAGTTAATATTGTGGACAAAGCTGTGAAGTTGTAACCCTCAGCATTGCAGAAAAAAACATATTCTGGTGAGTTTTTTGAACTCAACGCTCTTTTTGTACACCATTCAATAGCGTCAAGAGGTGACAAATTTGGAATTACAACTTTTCTTATTCCATAAGTTTCTTGAAAAAGGCTAGTGTTCTTTTTAGGCACTTTTAAATTATTGGTTAATATTTTCTGAATAACGGAAGAATATGTTAGACCATTAAAACTTTGATTTATCTTCTGTTGTTCAGAAAAAACATATTCATCTGAAACAAAATGGAGTATGTAAGATTCACTTGTTTGATTGATGTTTTTTCTATCGGTTTGTTTGTATATTCTATATGATTTTTTGAAAGACGCAAATCCCACATCATCACTTTTTGATATTGTCATGGCAATTACATCTGAGCCATCTAAAGCCAATCTTTTTGATAATTTTATAGAATCAACGATTAGTATGTTACCAGAGATAACTGGTAAAAAAAGAGAATCGAAAAGATTTAACTCTTCAAATATTTCTTCAATACCTACTTTTCCACCTTTCGTTTGCACGAAAAGTTCTTGAATTCTATACTGTGTAGGTTCAATTATTTTCATGATGGATCAATTATATCTTTAAATTCTTTCATAATTTGAGACACAAATTCAGGCTTCAATATTTTAATTTTTCTTTTACTATCATTGAATTCTTCTTCATACTGATAATAAGTTTGCGTTTCTTTCGTAATAGTTTCGGTAATTAGATTTCCACCTGGTAATGTATATGTGGTTGTTGAAGCAGCCACATTCGCATATGTGTTCGCATCTAATTGAACTTTTTCCGTAATCGTTTTGCTATCTAAGTTTTTTTTATTTTCCTCTCTGGTTGTTACTTTATAATACGCTTGAATATTAGCAGCATTTTTTGCCCAAGCTAATCCTGCTCCAGATGTTGTGTTATTGGCGTATTTTGGACCTGAATATTTTTTGTCTACGTATTTAATGAACGCTTCTTGACGTAAAGGCCAATCATATTGAGGATCGATTATATTATTAAACATCATAATAATCCAATGTCTTTCTGAATTATTATAAATTTTTGATGCAATAATTTCTGGCGTATCAGATTCTTTAATATAATAAGGATAAAAAGCCGAAGAGTTTTCTTTTAAAGATGATTCAAATCCAAACCGAGCAATGATATTTGTTACCGTATCTAAACTAGTAACATTATTTGCACCCGATGAATAATAAGTGATTGGAAAATTTTCGAAATAGTCTGCCATTTTTTTTGTTTAAGATTGTGCGTAACCGCCTCTGTTTGTGTTTTTCGGCGAATAACTGGAAGTTTTATTATTGGGTGCAGATGTTTCTCTCATTACACTTTGAGATGCGAAATCTTCTTTAGTGATATAAGTAGTTTCTCTAAATTGAAGTGTCATTTGAATTGCAACAGGCATACCTGTTCTACCTAAAGCTGGAGAATTTTCTCCAGTAACTTCATACGCAGACCAACCACGTGGTGCAAAGTTTACTTGGATATTTTCCAAAACACAAGATGCAATAGGAGGAATATTTGGATTTTGTTTACCTGCATAAAAAAACTTAATATCAAATTCCGATGGAGGTATTAACATACCTGTTTGTCTACCACTCTGAAATTTGTCCAGTTCAGGTGCTTGATGAAATCTGAAACGATCTATTATTCGCTGAACTTCAAACGCCTCTCGTTCATCTCTAGGATAAAACATAAATTCAAACTGAAAACTTCTTAAACTTGGTGATGAGTAAATTAATTCAAGCATTGGATTTGTTACTTTACCTGTAGCACCAAAAAGACCCAATCTACCAGTCGCACCTCCTCCACCAGGTATTTTAGCAATGACATCTTGTGCAAATTGCTGTGCTAGTCCAGATTTGATCGCAACTCCTGCCAACTGTGAACCTCTCATTCCACTCTTATAAGCATCAGTAAGTTCGGATGCGGCAACTGCAAACTGTCCTAGTTTTTCTTCACCAGGACGCATTTCGGAGTAACTTGCGGTTGAGTCGAAATTGATTGTATCTGGCATATATAAAGCAATCGCATCATTCGTCAATCTTGTTCTGTTTAAAAAACCGAATGGACTTTTATCAGTTATTTGAGCAATCGATTGACCTATTGATGAATCAAAAGACTCTTCTCTAGCTGCCTTTTGTGGTCCAGAAACGAAACTATTAATTGCGTTGCCTATTTTTCCAGTAACTCCACCTTGTTTGTTAAGATACGTTCCACCTTTTGTAAGTGCGCTTCCTAACTTATCATTCAAAAACGATGCGAAATCATTTCTTGATGATTCGGACACCAGACCATTTCCTTTAACTTGCTTATCCAAACTCGCAAATAAAGCTTGTTCTTTTCCTTTTTCAAAAGATTGGCCACCCCTTTTTGCTACACCAAAGTTGGTGTTCATTTGCTCACGCACAAAAAAAATCATGTAATGTCCTTTGTCTGCACTTCCTATATCGTTAGGATATTTCAAAGTTGTTTTTTGAAAAGGTGAACTTTCTAGAGCAGAAAGAGGACCAAACGATCTTCGTTCTATGTCGTTGAATTTTATATCGGTTAAACCAAAGAGTGCCATGAGGATTTCCTGTTTAGTTGACTAGATAGTATTTATGTCAAACAAAGGTAGATTTAGACCGAAAAACCCACAGAAATATAAAGGTGATGCAAATAACATCATCTACAGGTCTACGTGGGAAATAAAAGTAATGAATTATTTGGATGAAAATCCGAACGTCTTATGGTGGGGTTCGGAAGAACTGCCTATACCGTATCTCAATCCTATTGATAAAAAGAAGCATCGATATTTTCCAGATTTTATCGCCAAAATGAAAAAATCTGATGGTACCGTAATGACTTATGTGATTGAAGTCAAGCCAGAAAAACAAACTCAGCCGCCCAAGCAAAAACGCAAAACGAAATCTTTTCTGCAAGAGTCGATTACCTACGAAATTAACAAAGCTAAATGGTATGCGGCTGAAGAGTTCTGTAAAGATCATGGGTGGCAATTTCAGATTTTAACTGAAAAACATTTAGGAATAAGATAAATAGAACATGGCAAAACGACTAATTGATAGGATTAAGGAATCCCTTGCTAAAGAAGGATATGAGCCACGTTCACGTTTCGCACGAACGTGGTTAAAATCCAAAGTTCCGACACTTAGACCTACAAAAGGTGATCTAATGCGTGATCGTGAACGACTAAGAAACAAGTCTATCATTGGTCGTATGTATTTTTATTATTACGATCCAAAGACGAAAGATTCGTTGCCATATTACGATAGGTTCCCATTGGTTATTCCAATAGAACGATACTTAGACGGCTTTTTAGGGTTAAATTTACATTACATTCACCCAAAGCGACGAATCATTCTTCTAGACAAATTGAGTACCATATTAAACAATGACAGTTATGATGAGACAACAAGGTTCAAGATTAGCTACGCTTATCTCAAATCAGCATCTAAAATTTTTGAAGCAAAGCCTTGTATAAAAAGATATTTAACAAGACATGTACAATCCAGATTTTTGGAAATAACAGCGGATGAGTGGGACATTGCGGTAATGTTACCTGTTGAATCATTTGCAAAAGAAAAAGCCAGAAATGTTTGGTCAGAATCAGAGGACAAATTTTAATGTCATTTTCACCTAACGCATTTTTATCTAATGTTAATGCAAAAGAGGGGCTTGCAAGAACCAATCGTTTTCAAGTTATATTACCTATACCACCGTACATTGCAGAATATGTGAGTAATTCTTTAATTGAAAGAATTTTAAATTTTCCTAACTCAATTGTGTCTGATGTTACAGGTGCAATTAACGGTGCTTTAGGTAGAAATAAAGATAAAGGATTCGAATCTGCTAATCCTGGCATGACAAGATATTTGGCATTACAATGCGAGTCTGCTGAACTTCCTGGTAAATCTTTCGTTACTGAAGACGTTAAGATATATGGACCAGTATTTAAAGTTCCTTATCAAGTACAGTATGGAGAAACCACATTAAATTTTATTTGTACAAATGATTTTTATGAGAGAAAACTTTTTGAGCGTTGGATGGAAGCAATCATGCCTACTGATACCAACAATCTACGTTTTCCTAAAGGACAGAATTCAAAATATATGACTGAAATTACAGTCAAACAATATAACGATGATGTAAAGCAAATTTTCGGTGTCACATTTAAAGATGCCTTTCCAATCAACATGGCAGCACAACCTTTAAATTGGAGTGACGATGGCTTTCATCGTTTGAGTATACAGTTTGCTTATCAAAAATACGTTCCAATTGTTGATAGTAAATATGACATTGGAGAAATAATTACTTCAGCAGTTCAAGGTGGAGCTGGAGCAATTGGAAGAGCAATTTTTTAAATTAAAGTGAGGACATTATGTTACCCAAACTAGACGTACCAATTTATGAAACCAAATTAATTTCGAATGACCAAGTTGTTAGATTTCGTCCATTTCTGGTTAAAGAACAAAAACTCTTTTTGATGGCAGCAGAATCAGAGGAACCAAAAGATACGATTAATGCTATCAAACAAGTATTAAGAAACTGTATATTAGATGACATAGATGTTGATAGCATGGCTACATTTGACATTGAATATCTTTTTCTTCAACTTCGTGCTAGATCAATTGGTGAAGTTGTAAATCTCAGATTTAATTGCAATAACAATGTTACTGATGAAAAAGGTGAAGAAAAAAAGTGTGGCCACTTAGTTAAAATTGATATCAACGTGTTAGAAATTAATCCTACTAGAGATCAAGAACACACAAATAAAATACAGATTACGGATAAAGTAGGAGTTGTGTTAAAGTATCCTACATTTAATTCTATTGATTCAAACGAGATTGATTCTCAAGACATGCAACAAGTTTTAAATGTGATTGTGTCTTGTATTGATTATGTTTATGATGAAGAACAGGTTTATTATGCGAAAGATACCAAAAAAGAAGAATTGGTTGAGTTTATCGAAAATATGAAACAAGGAGATTTGGAAAAACTGTCTTCTTTCTTTACGACATTACCTAAGTTGAAAAAAGAAGTACACTTTCATTGCGATAAATGTGGATATGAAGAAGACATCATTTTGGAAGGTGTCCAAAGTTTTTTCGGATAATTTTTAGTCATGAGACACTAGGTAATTACTTTCAAACTAATTTCGCATTAATGCAGCACCACAAATATAGTTTGACAGAATTGGATAATTTGATGCCTTGGGAAAGACAAGTTTATATTGATTTGTTGTTGAAACATTTAGATGAAGAAGCAGAGAGAGTAAAAGAAGAAAAAAGACGAGCCGCAAAATAAAAAATGATCTACACTCAAATATCAGGTAAAATAGGATTAATGGACATTCCTCCTAATCCTAAGAAAAAGACTCCTTCACAGTCTAAAAATGATCCTAACGTAATTTTAGGCAAAGTTGCCAAAGATGTTGCTGCTTTAAAAGTAAGCGTTTTAAAATTAGCTAAACTCTTTGAAGATGAAAAAAAGTCTGCTGCAATTGCTAGACAAAAGCAACGTGCGGAAGACTATGCGGCAAAATATAAAAGAGCAACGCCTACCAAAGCTGATCGTTCTGCTGTTAAAGAAAATAAAAAGTCTCTTTTGGATATGTTAAAAGAGGCTCTATCAAATATTTTTACCTTCATCATAGCGGGTCTTGCTGCAATTGGATTGTCTAAACTCCTAAACACATCAGGAGTAATGGATATGATTACAGAATTTACTAGAAAGTTAATTATCGGCATTTCTAAAAGACCCTCAAGTAATTCAAACAATCTTCAATCTTGCAAAAACCATTCTTCAATTTATCGGTGATGCGATTACTGCTGGTGCAAAATTTTTCAGTAAATTTGTAAGTGATTCTGATAATCAAAGAATTATTGGTGATATTATTGTTGCAATAATAAGTGGAATTGCAAGCGCAATCAAAGCTGCGTATTCCATAACAAAAAATATCCTATCTGATAATTCTGATGCAATAAAAGAAGGTGCAATGAGTGTTTTCTTGGTCATAAAAGATATCATTGTAGGTACTTTAAAAGCTGGTCAAAGCATTCTTGGTAGTGCAGAATTAAAAGAACAATTCGTTTACATAGGCAATGCGATTATGAACTTTATTGGTCAAGTTATGAACATGCCTATTTTTGAAGTTAATGGAACTAAAGTTACTTTGAAACAAGCATTGATAGGACTTGCTGTTGCGACAACGGTATTGCAAGCAGGAATGTATTATGTAATTGGTGCATTACAAGGTCTTGGAATGAAAGCTGCTGGAATTAAATCCGGTCGTGGCAGTGGTTCTAAAGATGGCAAAGATGGTAAGCTCGAAACTGGAAAAGATGTACCAGGTAGCAAAGGCAAAAAAAGTCGCATGCCATCGTTGCCATCGCTTACTACAATTGTGGGAGGTGGAGCAACGGCGTTTGCTGCATACGAAATTTATGATTTAATGAAGCCTGAAAAAACTGATCGTTCAACTGGGCCTTCTGATTCATCATCTTCTTCATCTACTTCACCAAAGCCAAGTGGTACAACTGGAAAATCTGGATCCCAACAAAATCAATCGCCGAATCAGAATTATTCTTTTGATGCAATGAAAGCTAAAGTACAAAAGATGCTTGGTCTCGATACTTTTGGTGAAGGATCGAATCTTTCCGATAGTGAATTGAAACGTCGAGCTAATGAATTTGGATTTCAACACGGAAGAACTGTAAAATATACAGACACAAATGGTCATCAAGCATCTTTTGTACATTCGGTTCATGCAGCTTTAGTTGATCCAAATTTACCGATACCCAAAGCTGGCGTAAATGTAAGAGATCCTAAAGCCATACAAAAAAATATTGATTTTTTTAAGAAACAAGATCAAAACGATCCTGAAACTCTTTTCAAGATAGCTTTATATAAAGAGATGAAAAAGGATGCTGAACAGTATCAAAGAGTTAAAAATTTGATACCATCAAGTGCTTCTGATGACACATCATCTAAATCTCCGTCTAATCTCCAACCTGGAATGAAAGCCACTAGATTTGATCCTAATGTGAAAGCTATGCAAGACAAAATGTTGTCCAGAGATTCTGAAACATCGCAAGGATATGGTGGAAACGCATTACAAAGTATGGCTGCGGCTTCAACGCCAAGCATGTCATCTATGCCGTCAATGTCATCAATGGACAAAATGCTTGAGTCTATTACTGGTATGACTGGACAAAAAGACAAAGAGGGTCACGAATACGCATCTGGCGGAAGTGCAGAGAGTGGAGCAAGCGCAACTTCAGCAATGGGCGGTGTAGAAAAACCAAAAAGTATTATGGAATCTTTCGTAGATTCTTTAGGTGAAGGTTTAGCAAGTTTCGATAAAGCTACAGGAGGTAAATTAGGATTCGCTTCCACTGAACTTCAGACGTTGCTTCGTGATAAAAGTTTCTTGGAAGCTTTTGAAACTCCTGTATTTGCCGATGCATCGAAAAACGTACAAAGCACAGACAACACCGCATTAAATGAAAAAACTCCTTCTGTATACGATGAAGTTCTTTTATCAAAAATGATGAGAGCATAAATGAATCCATTAGTATCGGTAGGTTTAAGCTTTAAATCAATACAAGCCAATATTGTAAAGATTGTAAAGTTAAAAGATCAAGAAAAACTTCAAAAAAAGTTTGATGAGGTACGCGCACGACAACAATCTTATAAAGCTCGTTATCAGCAAAAAACATCGCCTAAACTTTCACGCGAAAGTTTAAAAGATTCTTCTCAAAATTTTATGTCGATGTTGTCAGGTATGGGAAATTTATTGAAGGTTCTTTTTGCTCTTATTGGTATTGCTGGAATATTTGCGATTTTAAAAAAATCAAAATTAGGTAACTATGTTCTTGAGTTTATTCAAAGTTCACTCACATCAATTATAGACTTAATTAAAAAATCGTTCAGATTTATTCGTGATGTTTTTTCAGACTCAAGAGTTAAATCATCGCTTTTTAATTTTATTGTTTCTTTCCTCAGATTTATTGGAACTTTAGTTGTTGCCGCAGCTTCATTGGCAATTAGTCTTTTGCGTGACAATGAAATTATCAATACAATCAAAACTACTATCGTTGCAGTGTTTGTTGCAATATTGGACGGAATAAAAGCAACTTATAGTATCATATCAAAACTTGTAATGGATAATTGGGACATGCTAAAGCAAGCCACATTTGATATTTTCATTGAAATCAAAAACGCTCTTTTACTTGCATTAAAAACTGCTGGCACAATAGTTTCTGGAGGAATGGATCCTAGAATAACAGACGGTCTTAAAGAAATCTTTGTTGAAGCTTGGCGATTCATAGTAGCATTGTTCACGACAGAGTTTCAAGATCCTGATACAGGTAAAAAATTTACGTTACTGAAAGAAGGCGGTTTATGGGTAGCTGAAATGGCAGGTTTAGCAGCAGCTTGGATGATATTTGGTGCATGGATGAAAGAGAAAGGTAAAGCACTTTCAGGAATGAGTCTTTTAGATTTAAAAGAAGCTTGTTCTTCATGTATGGACATTCCTGATATAGACAAAGACAAAACTGGAAAGAAAAAACCAAAAGATGTACCATCAAAAGGCAAAACTCCTGATAAAATTCCTCAAAAAGAAAAGGATGTTTTCGATAAATTCACAGACGATCTTAAACAAACCTATCAAAAAGGAAAAGAGTATGTAGGTAAAAAAGTAACACAAGCTCGTAACGCGGTTGGTCAAGTTGTAGAGTACGTTAGTGAAAAAGCCGCACGAATAGGTGCAAAACTTGATGCTGGTTTCAAAGCACTCAAGACAAGAGTTAAAGTTGTTGCAGAAGCTTTGTATAAACCTTTAGTTGCAATGGTAAATAGTGATAAAATTAAAAGACTTCTATTCACTGCTTTCGAAAAAAGATTTAAATCAGCAGCACTCGGCAGACTTAAAGTTTTTATTGTCGCTCAGTTAGCAGGACTTACAGTAGCAGCAGGATCGGGTGGTTTTGGCTTAGTCATCAATTTATTATCCGCTGGTTTAGCAGCGTATGATTTATATTGTTTGTATGATCTATTGTTTGTGTCTTCTGACGGTGAAAACGAAGACGGTGGTTATTATCCTGTAATAAAAGCTGAAGTTGACAAATGGTGGAAAGATCAAACAACACCATCTAAAGCAAGTGATGGTCCAAAAATGCCTGAGACTCGACCCATAACTCAACAGGCATCACCAACACCAGTTTCTGTTCCTAAAGTCAAAACGCAACAATCCGTATCTGGAGTTATAGATTACTCAGCAGCACCAAAACCTGAAACTTCATCTAAACAAGTGTCTGCACCCGTTGCTGCAACAGCCGCAACCGTATCGGCAACATCCACATCACCGTGTCAATGTCCTCCAACAATGGACACAGTAGCTTCACCACAAGATTTTCCTTCAAATTGGACTTCTGAAGCAGGAAATATTCCTGCTGGCGTGATGATGGAAAAACGTCAAGTTGGCGGACTTGGATATGGAGGTCAAAGAAAGAAAACAGACGGTGTAATCATACATCACACCGGTGGTAGCAGCATTGACGTAGCGATTAGAACTCTACAAAATAGAAAACTTTCGTATCATTATTTGGTTGATAGAAACGGAAAAGTAGTTCAAGTTTTACCAGATAATCTAGTCGGCTGGCATGCTGGAGACACAAACAAAAAACCAGCGTTTAATAATTATAATACCATAAGTATTTCGATGGTAGCAAAAGATGATAAAGATATTACACCAGAACAAGTGGCAGCAGCAGCATCACTCGAAGCAATGCTTGCAAAAAAATATGGTTTTTCTAAGACAAATGCATTCGGACATGGTGAAGTGGCATCATCTAAACAACCTACAGAAGGATTTACAATCGCAAATGCAATTCGTTCTGGCTCAATAGGTCAAAAACTTCAAAATTTTGCAGATCAAACTATAGAAGAAGTGAAGCCTACGATTTCATCTGCGGCACAAACAGTTACACAGAAATCAGGAGAAGTATTAGATAGTGCATCTGGTATAGTAAGATCAGGACTCAGAACACTTGAAGATATGTTTCTATCAAATCGTCCATCATTTACTGACTTATCAACAACAGTAATTCAAAATAATAATATTAGTAAACCTGGTGGTAATATGAAAGATAGAGAATCTCAGTCTTTCGAATTTTTAATAGCCCGTCAACTCAACTAAAAAAAAACGCCACCCGAAGGTGGCGCCGCAGTTGATTAAGATAAAGGAAGTTTTAATCTTCTGCTAGAGACTTAAAGTAATCAAGTTCTTCATCTTCCAAATCTGGTGAAGAACGTGGTGTAAAGTCTTCTGCTTTACCTTTAGACACAGGTGCAGCACCATCAAGACCAAGCACTTTATCAAGTTTTGCTTCCAGAACATCATATGATTTGAAATGTTTAGGATCAAGAAACTCTTTTAGGGAGTATTGTTTTTTCCATGTTGCTTCAAGTTTCGCATCATCACCACCAAACAATGCGGAAGGAAATTCAAACTCAGATTTATCATAGTTGCGATAACCTTCAACTTGACGAATCTTGATTTTGAAATTGGCACCTTCCCAAAAATCAAAAGGATTGATTGCTTTTTCATCTTCGAATTCTGGATCCATTGCTTCAGTCAACTTGTCAAAAATTTTCTTACCGTACTTGTACAGTTTGATTTGACCTTCATTTTCTGGATTTTTAGGATCAGAAACAATCAATACATTCGAAATATATATAAGACGGCGCTTCTGTTTACGGGCAATTTCTTTGTTTGCTTCGATGCCAGAGTTCCACAATAGAGAGTTATACTCTGATACTGGATCTTTCTGATTAAGCGTAGTCAAAGAGTTTTCAATGTACCAACCACCTGGACCTTGAAAACCATGATTGAATACACGCGCCCATGGAAGAGCATCATCACCATCTACTGCGGGTGCAGGCAGAAAACGAACGATTGCCATACCATTACCAGCTTTATCAACTTCTGGTTGCCAGAAACGATCATCTTCTTTAGAGCCTTCGTTTTTGGGAGCGTTAATTGATTCAATCGCTTTGGTGAGTTTTTCGAACGAATTGCGATTGCTTTTAAGACTAGAAAAGTCTGTCATGTTTTACCTCGTATTGTTAGTATGTTAAAGAATATGTACATCTTGTTCACTTGATTCATTATATACTTGTATATATGTATCATCAAGAACGGATTGCACAACTTTTATCGTTTTTGCCGTATCTTTGTGAAGAATACCTATGCCGCCAGCCATATTAAAATCATCAATAACATCATTTGTGTCATCAATAAGAATAATATCAGATTTGGCATAGTTCGCTTTCAATTGCCGACCAGGTACGATATTAGCCGTAAAGTCGATGTGATGTCTTTTCAGCCAAACCTTTTTCTGCCGCTTTACTTCCTCATGATGTAATCTACCTCCAGAAGATGAAAGAATTTCTACAGGTATATCAAGTGAGATAATATACTTTAATAATTCTTTACCACCTGGATACCAATCAAGTGCTTCAAAATTTCTACCTTCAACAAATATATTCCAGTTATCGTCGTGTTTCTCACCACGTTCACGACTGCTTGAAGCTTTTTGTTTAAAGATTTCTTTGTATCTTTTATTAAAGTCAGACAGAACACCATCCATATCCAAATAGATTTTAGTTATTCGCATTATATGCTTTCTTGAGTATAAGTTTATATTTTGTCGATTCAAATTGTATGAACGGTGTATATTTTTTTATTTTTCTACTGACATTCGGATAGTGTATCGTGTCACTAATTTTTTTATCCCATATCGATAGAAAGTTGAGTAACTGATTAAGTATGCATATGGTTTCAATTGAAACTTCATTGTGCAACATCTTGGTTAGTAAACTAGGATATTCTCCATCGTGTATCATAAATGATGCATTAGCGTCTTTATGACTCATTATTGATGCAATTTCATTCGTGAATGTATATGTCAACGATTGAATCACTTTCTGACGTTTACGATATTCAATATCAGCTTCATTACCAAGTAAATGTCTTATCCAAACATTTGGATCAGTAACCAAATTAGCAACAATATAATCACGCCCTTGACTATCATTTGTAAATCTTCTGCTTAGTTTGTAAAAATGCCATTTATCTTTTCGATTCTCAAATGCATCAATACTTGTGCTTACTTTACCATGGTACTTAAAGTAATCGTAAGTCTCTGAATTAAAATGGAGTTTGAGAGAAGTGTATAAACAAAATGCCTCATACCCTGTCATATCGGTAAACGATTGCCTTTCACTTTTAACATATTCATTCGTTCCGCTTGCTCTTGAATCTTCGATTTCAAATTCGGCGTAATGAGTGACGCGGCAATTTCTAATTCAAGTTCAGTTTCTTTACAGTGCCAAGTAATTGCTTCAAGATATGTGTAGTCTGTATTAGCCACCAGTTGCTCTATCTGCAAAGAAAACCGAAGCATTTCATCTTTAGTAGGCATTATTTTTCTGATGGATGAACTACAGGTGAATATGCAATGTCATCTCTTTTCTTTTCACCGAATAGCCAATTGTTTTTAGGTATTTCACGAAAATCAAACTTTGTATTCTCTAAAGACACAACATCAATCATACCATCAATTTCATAGCCACATCCTTGCAAAAACTCTTTAAAACGATCTAGAATGTCACCAAGAAATAATTCATTACAATTCATTTCCACATGTCGTTCACCATCGTTAGAATCGAAACGAAATGTGAGACTGTGTTTATTTTCTTCAAAATGCATAATGTAATCTCCGTCTATTTACGATTTGCTGCATGTGCGATACAAATAATGTCATCACTTCTGGCATATGAACATCTTACTGTAAGTGGATCAATACCTTTTGATATTGCATTTTCAATGTTTGATGCCATAAGTTTACGGTCATTTAAACCATACAAACATATTGCAGCAACGATTGAAAGTAAAACCAAAGTAATTGATGCCGTGGTTATACTACTCAATCCTTTTTCCATAATTACCTTCTCCTTTTTGTTTGATAAAATACTCATTAGCTTCTTTTTGCCTTGTTGTAAAATAAATGTCTACCGATTTGTGCTGTGTAACGCATATTATTCCAACCAGGTTTTACATAATTCGCATGAAAGAACAACGCACCTTTTGTTGGATCTCTAAAAGTATCAGGATACAAGTAGAACTGCAAAGCCATTTCAGTTATTCTATTATATATTACATTGTTCTTTATTGTCAATAAGCCTCTGTCAATCATTGCCTTTGCTCTGCTCTCACAATACCACGAGAACTGACAAACATAGCCTTCTCTTTGTTTGACTACACCACAATAAGTTCCTGGAAACGATCCAGACAATGCTCTATTGTGTGTAACAAATGCTACTGCTAATTGACCTTTTTCTGGTTCTCCGCCGGCTTCAAAATACATGTTTTGTGCAAGGCATTCAACTTCAGCCCTAGCATATGGTGTCAAGTCTTCCAATTGCACATGAGGAACAACTGGTATGATTATTTGTGCTGCCGCATGACTTATGTAAACAACAAATGCTGCAAATGTACTACAAAGTAATAGTGTGATGTAACGCATATTTCTCCTTGTTAGTTAGAGATGTGCCGAAGCACATCTGGTCCCATCAGGCAGACTTTTTGCTCTGTGTCTTTTCTGCTGTAATGTTAGATACGAATCCATTTAAGGCTTGTGCCTTAGCGATGATTTCGGTTTCTGAGGGATAGTTTGGAAATGTTGGATGTTCAGGTATTGCTTGTCCACTTAGTTTAGCAGACTCTACCTTCATTTGCCAATCGTGACTAAGTTGTTCACGCTTACCATAATAATCTTCGGTAAGCATATCTTTAGCCATTTTAAGAAGTTCAAGACGAATCTCGAACGGTGTAAGATTACTCATAATTTTCCTGTGTGTTGTGTGTTTACTGGCGATTGTGTGTGATGCCAGTAAACTTATTTAGTCATTTATAATTTTGTCGCACGTGTTTCACGACATAATTTCCGCATTTCCGGTGTGAAGTCTGGTGATATTTCACTCAATCCACAATTGATGTATGCATCTTTTGGCTGTGGTATGAACACGATCAAAAGAACAAAAAGAAGAACTGCACCACCAATCAACAAAAATGATTTGCTCATATCAATCCCAAAGTCCTCTATAATACTTACCGAATAAACGAAAACCATTGTCCATGCGGTCATAGATTTTGTTCATGCCATCATAATCACGTTTGTATGTGTGATTCGGTCCATCTACCATACGTGAAAGTTTTGGATTATCTTCACATGGTTCGAACTTCATATCAATATGACCTGAACGATATGCTTCTTCCCACGAATCGTCAAGAAGATGCTCGAATGCAAAAATCATTTCGTTCAATACCCATTCCCAACGATGATGAGTTATTTCCCAAGATTCTTTTTCATACTGTTCATCATCCTCAAACTTCAAGAGAAATTGTGGATATCCATCGTCGTGACCAGTTTTCTGAAGTTCTTCTGGTACATCTTCAATGTCAACCATAGGTGAACCATGTTTTGTATCACGTAGTTGTTTGAGCATTGGTAGAACTATCATACCAAGTGTGTGATCCATTGACCACGTGTCGTACTTGTCAATACGTATTTTGATTTTACGCTTCTTGTACGATTCAATCTTTTGACAAAGTTTAGTCAGCCAAGAATCTTTACCGTTTCTATCTTCTGCTAACCATGTACCAAAGTCATGAACCCAATCTGGATGTCGTTTGAAGCCATACTCATCTGGTACTTTTTTTACCCAGAAACAAAGCATTTCGGCAATTTGATAAGGACCAATCCAGTTGGTATAAGGACCGATGTAAATTTTCATAATATATCTTTGAAATTGGTGTAGGTTGTTTTGGTAATAAGGTACAACCCACTTAAACCCCATGAGAATCAAGCCGCTAGGCGTTCTTCTCCGTAAAATGCGTCATTTGCATTTATAGATTTGCTTGATTTACAGTCATCGCCTACTGTGTTGCCTTCTCCACTATCTCACCCTGTCGAAACCAAGTCAGGCCCATCAGAAGTATTCTTAATCTCCAGTTTACATGTAGCGATCAACCTACTGTCAACTTTTACTGATTCTGCGTCCAGTTTAGAATACTTCTGGTGGACCTGGGCGGAATCGAACCGCCGTCCAGAATGCCTTCACTTTGAAGGAGTTACAACAATTCCGTCTTCTTGCATCATTGCGTCAAACTGATTTTTCTTTGATGCATACCAACCCCATGAACCAAAGAATGTAGTACCTGGATTTGGTCCACATTCTCTCAAATAATTATCAAGTTGTTCGTTATATTCTTTTTCGCTAATTTGCATATCACACCGTCGTAAATCTTGCGGAGCCTTTGCTTGTTCTACCAGGTTTCAGCGGCTTGTCAGATTTAGGTTTCGTTTCTGTTTGAAACGGTGCGTGTGGCTTGTTGTAAGCCATTTTACCTACGTTCTCTGTCTTTCCGTGTCCTGGAAATCCTGTTTTATTTGTTCCATGCAAGGTCGCTGTTTTTCCATCGTGATGTAAGATTGAGTCTTGATTATAATGTTCTCCATGTTTTCTAACATCATGGAGCAACTGTTTTCCGTGTTCTTCACCTTTGCCTTTTGCATGTACGAGTATTGATTTTTCTTTTCCACCTTCCCAATGTCCTTCCACTTCTTTGTGAGTGTAACCCTGTGCAGATAGTTTCTTTTTCAATTCTTCATGATTTTTCTTGTTTTGCTCAGGCGATACTTCATCATGTGGTCGCTGCGATGAAATGACTGCATAATGACGACCTTCTTCTGCATGTTTAGCCAGTCTTGCTAATGGATTACCTTCATCTAGTTGAATATATTGTTTTAATGATAGCATGCGCCCTCCGACTTGTCAAGCGTATTTATCAATCATCTCAATTAAAGGTTGCCGATAATCATGGATTTGACGCTCGAAAATCTGCGCTGAACCTTCTTCAGTAGCAATCAACACCACAATATCATCAATCCATATACCAGTTCTTTCGGCAAACATCAGCGCATAAGCAGTACACTGCATAAAATAGTTTTGTATCTGTGCTTCTTCTTTTTGTTTTGTAGAAGTCTTAAAATCGATCACAGACAATTTACCATTCCATTCAGCAACTAAATCCACACGACCAGCTATCTGCAAATTATCCGAATACAACGCTTGCTCTTGTGCATAAATTTTGCCCACACAATCATCTATAGTCGGCTTAATCTTGAAAAATAGCTCCTTCAAATTAGGCATCATCATTTGCATCTTTAGTTCAGGTATCTCATTGTTGAGATAGTCTTCACAAATTTTGTGTATTTTGGTGCCACGATTGGATGCTTTACGTGATATTTCGTTTGCACGTTCTTCACCTACAGCTTGACGCCATTCGTAGATAGCTTGTTTACCATATTGTGAAAGTACCGTAGTGATAGACTTGTACCTATTACCTTCGGGTGTAGTATACAGTCTACCACTATCAGTGGTTTCTGCTTTAAGATCAAATTGTAATTGTGGTAAACTTACGTGTTCAAATGTTCGCATTGTTAGATATAGTGTAAATATCCACCGATAATATATTTTGCGCTGCTAATCGGTGAATACGCAACGTGTGGATGTGTCCATAAAGGTGGAAACATCAACAACTTTCCTGCTTTTGGTTGTATCTTTAATTTTGGTTGAGTATTTCTATTTAATTGAAATCCAGTTTCACCACCTTCTTCAACATCATTCAAATACCAAAAATAAACTAAAAATCTACGAGCAGAAGAATAGTCGTTTACATCAACATGAAATTTAAAGTAATCTTTTGAATTCGGCAAATATCTCTTCATTCTCAGTTCTTCATAACCATTTTGTTTTGGCCATGAACGATCATCGACACCAACATCTTGTTTATATCGTTTCAGATACGTTTGCATTGTGCCGATCAAAATTTGAAGTTCTTCGTTCCAATCATCAGGATTACGATTTAGATTTATTTCTGTGAACGATCTATGATTTTCGAGATACGTTGGCACATGTTGTTCTGGATGTGCCTCAAATTTTTTGATTATTCTATCACATAAATCTGAAGATAGAACATTATCATAGGTTTTAACATAACTCATAATTTTTATGTAACGTAATGACTTCGGCTGTGATAAGGATAATTTTGTCTAATGTATCTTTTTTCAATCTTTGCATTTGAGTTTTTTTCAATTTCAGTTATTTCTGTCATCATCTCTTTTTCAAGTTCTTTGGTAATATACTCATTCAATACTGCTACTTTTTTCTGCAAAGATTTTTTAGACATATATGCTCCTTGTGCAAAGTTCGCATAATGTAATTACTGCTCAAACTTTCCTAAATGTTTATCAACGATTCTCTGTGTCTGAGACTCCGATATTGATTTTTTTCCGTGACGATTTGCCACAGAAGATTGTTTGTGATTCTCGGAAACTTTTGCTAATACTTCTTTAAAACCGTCTGGCACTTTACCAGTAATTGATACGCCACTAACAATTGACATGGCGCCAAGATGAACTTGTTGGATGTGTGGATTTGTTTTGAGAAATTCTTCACGTGCTGCAATGCTCATGAATTGCTCAAATTCTTCACCAGTTTGTGTATTATAAAAATCGTATGTGGGCATCAATCTTATATAGTCAAATACCACTCTGGCGATGGTCGTTTAGTCCAACGTGCAAAGTGTGTTTTTTTCTCATTGTAATATTTATGATACGAAGCCAGTGAATTATTTGGTATCTTACAGTCATCTGGCATTGCAGGCGTAGGTTCAGTAAACATTTCTTCACTGATATTATTTGGCAATGCAACCAGTGTAGTCAACAGTCGGGTTTCGACTGAATGAATTTTACCATAACGGTGTGTGTACTCTTTACACAAGGCTAGCCACATTTGATACAACCATGTGTAGTTGCTATCATTCTGTCTGGCCCAAATATTCGATGGATGATTAATGTGTGATGCTTTCATCAAAACATCTTCACGTTTATCTGGTAAGAGCCAGCGTTTAATCTTACGATTATTCGCAGTCAAATCATAATATTCTTTGCCATCAAGAATCCGATGCGCCGTTGACATAAGTTGAGCATACTCAATGATCATTTTTACCACATGTTTGTCGCAGTGATACTCAGCACAAAGTTTAGGATCAGGATGTAGATAAAAAATATTCATTTTTGTTTGTCTTCTTCGTCCGGTGGTGTCATCTTACTCATAATATAGATTAACGCAATAAACTGAACTACGCCATTTAGTCCAGCAATAGCAAACAGTCCCATAAAGCAAACTGTGATATGAAATTTTTGTCGTGGTGTAAATAAATTACCATAGAAATTTGCAGTGCCAATAGCTTTAATGGCTTGTTCTTCAAGTTTTAAATACTTGTCAACAAGCCATGTTTTAAGTTTCGACATTTTTACCTCATAAAAGAAGAGGGCGCATGGTTTCGTCATTTAATGTTTCCTGGTAAAACTCAGTGAAACACCCTCAAAACTGATTATTCGGTAATTTCTTCTACTTCAAGAATTTCTTTCTCAACTGATTTAGAAGATTTAACAGGCTTTGCTTTCAAGTCAGTCAAAGAATTTACCTTATTGTCACGACCAACAATAGGCAATACAGAAAGACCCTTAGGTGTAAGAATTTTATCAATCATCTCTTGCACATTGACAAGTTCATAGCCTTCAACCTTACGACCATTTTTGTGTGTCTTAACGACACCACCATGAATCTTAATGCAATAAACTTCACAACTGATTCGATACATGTTATGATAGTCCATTGTATCTTCAATTTCTTTAAGTGTAACTTTACCACCATTACACAAAATCATCAAAAGACGTTCTGAACGAACAGGTTTAGCAGATTTATTTGCCATGACATAGACCTCCATTTTCAACATAAGAAATTACAGTATAGCAAAGTTTGACAGAAATGTCAAGCATTACAATACCTCGTTTTTCCGACCAAGACTTGCAGGATTCATACCAGGAGTAACGTAAGTATAACTACTCTTGTGTATTGGCGCCGTACAAGATGCAACATCATTCACAATCTCACGGTCGGATGCGGTAAGTTTGTGATAGTCTTTCATGATACCAGTCTTAGTCAAAGCACCCTTATGAGTGTCTGGTAAGCTTGGTACGTGTTTAATCTCACGTGGTACACGATATGCAAGCAATGGTTTACTTTGCATTTTTTTAGGGGCAGCAGCAGGAAAACGACCGCCAGACGGCAGCGGTATACGATTAACTGAAGCAATAAAATCTTGCTGTTCTTGAAGTTGCTTTTTTGTCAACTTCTTCTTTTTTGAATTGCCGTATATGCGTATCATCATAATGTTACCATTATATCAAAGTTTATAGGAAGTGTCAACATGTTATTTGGTAATGGTTTGTTTCACTTTTGTAATATGCTTACATTTGTTGTGATATTTGAAACCTATACAAGAACAAGAATAATGTTGTCCTGATAATGTTACGATATATTCACCTTTTGAACCAGCAACTTTAAATTTACGAATATTTGTTGTTGAACCTTTAAGTATTTTCAAATCAATAACATTTGTAAGATTAATAACTGACACAGGAAACTCAGGATTGCCTGTTTGTAAACAAAATTCATCAGCACTTAGCCAACGATATGGATTGACAACCACTCCAGTAAAAGTGGTAGATTTAGTGATGTATTGACAATTTACGGCAATTGTCGAGCCGACAGATGGCAGATTTTTCATAGTACAACCATTATACAACGACATCCACCAATTGTCAAGCGGTGTTAACCTTTTAACAACTGTTGATCACTCTCTTCACGCATGTCTTCTTCAAAGTCTTGCATGTTTAATTTGGCAAGTTCAACACGCAGACTGTTCAACTGAATTTTATCCAAATTAGACTCAGCAATTTTTGCCTCTAATTCAGCTATACGTTTTTTGATTTGTTCTCTATAAGACATAATCTTTTTCCTGTTTCAGTAAACGATATAAAGACTTATCATGATGCTTTTGATTCTTCAATTGTTGATTCTCATACTGCTCACGGTTTTTGTGAAATTTAGTTTTTTTCGACTTTTGAAATTTCTTACCGCCAGACAACATACTTATGCTCCTAAAAGATAATATCTGCAATACCATATTCAACCAAATCTTCGGCTGACAACCAAACATCAGTTGGTCGCAAAAATTTAGTCTTAACATCCTTAACTGAAAGCTTAGAGCAATCAGCAAGAATTTTTGCCGTTTTGTGATGATACCTATCACACTCTTTGGCATAAGCCCGCATGTCGTGATATTTGCCACCCATCTCATCATTAAATTGATGAATCATGATTGTCGTGTTTTTACCTACAGCACGATAACCTTTTTCACCAGCAGCAAATATTACGAATGCGGCACTCATTAGATTGCCGTATGCAAGTGTGCGAACAGGCACACCTACACCCAGCATTAAATCTGTAAGCCCGATTGCATCACCTAAATTTCCACCTTCCGAGTTAATATGCAACGTTAAAGGTTTTTCAATCTTGTTAAATTTTGCGTACAGTATCCATCGTGACGCAGCCTCAATCGTTGTCGGATCAATATTGCCTGACAAAAAGTGGGCATACGACTCGAAAGAAATCTCATTGTTTTTGTCGGCTTCGTTCATACCAATTATACGCAGTTCTCAAAATAGATTGTAAATTGTGTTTGGGTTTAAAATTAAGATGGTGTCTGGCCGAATCTGAGTTTGCGACAAGTCTTCTTGGATCGCCTTCTCTTCTTGGACCAACAGTATATTGAATAGAAACATTAAGTTCTTTTTGTGCGGCATCAATTACTTCTAATATAGTATGTCCTCTTGCTGCTCCAAGATTGAATAGCGTAGGTTGATTGTTACCTCTAGTTTGCAAATATTCATCTGCTAATATATGTGCATCAGCAACATCGGACACATGCACGTAATCGCGAATACATGTTCCGTCTATTGTTTGATAATCGTTTCCGTTTATCACAAATTTTTCATTATTTAGACTCCTAAACATTAGCGGAATCAAATGTGTTTCTGGGTCATGATCTTCTCCCATTTCTCCGTCTGGATCAGCACCAGCAAGATTGAAGAACCGAAAAATAATATGATTTACTTTTGCATCACGAATCGCACATTCAGCAGCATACTTGCTGTTGGCATATGGATTGTTGTTGTCTATTTCCGATTTCTCAGAGAGACTTGTAAACTGTGATCGATAGACACCAGCAGTAGATGAATATACAATATTCGTAACATCAAATCTTCTCATTGTATTCAACAAATTACAAGTGCCGCCAACATTGACATCCCAAAACTCCTCAGGATGTTCAACTGATTCACCAACTTCAATACGACCAGCTAAATGAAAAACAACATCTGGTTTCCAGTTCGTAAAAACTCTTGATAAATCTTGATAAGAACGTGTGTCACCTGGATGATACACGTCCCAGTACAAATCGTTTTGCAGAGTTTTTATATCAAAACAAATTGTGTAATAACCTGCTTTCTTTAATGCTTTACCTAAGTGTGAACCCAAGTAACCAGAACCGCCCGTCACTAACGCTTTTCTCATCTATCTCGTTCCGATAAAATAGGATTCTTAATTGGCCAATAGATGTTGAATTGTTCATCGTTCCATTTTATTGACCACTGTGATTTGCGATCATAGTATTGATCAAGTTTGTAACTGAACACACATTGTTCCGACATCACTAAATGTGCATTACCATGTTTTGGTGGCAACAGCACTTGATATCCGTTTCTGTCTGATAATGTAAACTCTTGCCACTGCCCATACTGATCAGAATCTTCATCAAGATTGACCACAATTTGATAGATTGTTCCATGTAAACAAGAAACCAACTTTGTTGTGCAGTCATCACCATGAATACCACGTAATGTGTGTCTACGTGAAGTTGAAACACTGTCAAGAATAAAGTTCACACCTAACTGTTCATAATTATCTTTGTGCCATGTTTCAATGTTTGTGCCACGATAATCTTCATGCACAGTTGGTTTAATTAGTTTTACACCTTTAAGATTTGTATCTTCAATTATCATTATCCACTCACTATAGTTATACCAGGTCCGACAACATACTCTTCTTTAATTTCTTTTTTCCAAAGAAATTCTTTTTTCCAAGGAAAGCCATTTGGATAATTCTTTTCATTCTCGGCGTTACCTTTTTCAAAGAACTCAGCATTCACAGAATTGGGATTACCATCTAAACGATAGCACAACGAATACTCTCTTGAGCATGAATAGTTTGGAAAATATTGTTTGAGTGCATTGAAGAAATTTCTGTCGGCACCCCATTGACCGTACCATGCTGCACCAAGTTTTCGTGCGATGTCTGCTTTTACCATGAACGATGATGTGTCAATGTGAAATGCCTCTTTGTTGAAATAGATTGGCCACTGACCAAGAGATTCACAATTATCTTCAGCAACAAAGTTACCTTCTTTATCAACTATCTTTCTGAGTGAGTATGCCCAATCAACACCTTTTTTGATTCTCTCAACAAGTTTCTCAACGTGATTAGGCTCAAACCAATTGTCTTCGTCAAGATAACATATAACATCAGCATTGACAAGAAAACCACATGCAGCATATACACGATGCCCATACCAACCTTTGCCGATATTTTCTTGCAAACGAATTGTTTTGATTCTGGTTGTGTCTTCAAGTTGATGCCAGATTTTTCTCTCATGCTCGTTACCATCAAGAAAAAGATAATGCGTCAAGTCAACATATGTTTGCTTTTCGACAGATTGAAGACATTGACTAAGTGTTGTTGCTCCGATTGTCGGTGTCACTACTGCTACTTTCATGCCAACTCCTTAATAACCAAGATGAAGAATTCTTTTTATTACTACCACCTACACCATACACAAAGTTGATGTTAGGCACAACTGCTTCTGCATTGTTTGTTTCGTTTCTATCACCGCCATTTGCAAACCATATTTGATAGTTTGAGAGTGCAGGCAAAACATTACAATAATGATCCCTTACACGTTCAAGCAAGTCACATGCTGTATCATCAGAGTCATCAAACTTCCACACTTCATCAACCCAACGAATTGATTCAA